>LUMR01000100.1_pt1 | contig 20387 bp, 17 predicted proteins | sample 730041 | NCBI WGS metagenome assembly LUMR01 (sample SAMN03860258, study PRJNA289734) | marine metagenome | biome: seawater column; feature: ocean; material: water; isolation source: Red Sea water column Station 12 - depth 10m | place: Saudi Arabia: Red Sea | collected 2011-10-15 | depth 10 m | reverse complement strand
CCTCTTGAACCAGAATTTCAATTTGGCCTAAAACAGCTGAAATTTTTGATAATTGTTTTTCGATCAAGTCTCTGACCAAATTTTTTGTTAAGAGGGTAGAAGAGCTGTTTGCGGTATCCGAAACAATTTTAAGAACATACGTTAATTCGTTGCAGGAAAAAGATGGAACCAATTCGCAAAAACCAGCAGCTTCCATGTCATATAAAACTGGTTCATTATATTTACTTTCTGGTTTGCTGACTGTGACTAATGTTTCAGCCGGCAAAAGTTTGGATAGCCTCAACCCAGGGAAAAAGACTGCTCCACTTTCTTTTGATACGACTTTTACAGCTTGATATATGTCCCCAATTGGATCTTTGGAGAAACCGGCTATGCCTAAATTAATCCAGGCTGTATAGTTCTTAATTTGTAAATAGTTCTTGAGAAAAGTAGCGGCAGCGGCAGATTTTATCGATCCAATTCCGGATATAATCAGAGCGTGACCTGTTGTTTCATTCGCATAAATTGGAAACAAAGATTGATTATCTACGATTTTCATTTTGAAGGCTTCGATTATTGGAATTGCTTCTGCTCTTAGGGCAATGACCCAACAAAAGTTAAACTGGGCTATTGCAAAGTTTTTAGGATCTTCAAATTCACTCATCTTCTAATAGCCCCTGAAAGTGAATTATTTTTTTATTCAACCTAAATCTATCCATTCCCCAGTAAAGTTGGGATAATTGGTCTGAATGTCCGCCATTTTTAATGGTGAGCTGTTCGCCTAAAAAATGAGTTTTTTCAAAAGCACAATATCTAAGCCATAAATCATAGTCTTCGCATGCTTTTAAACTTTCATCAAATTTTCCATAGTCCTTGAAAACCGAGTAGTGTAATATAGCTGAGCTGGGTGATATACAGCACATTTCCAGACATTTTTTGAAAAGATCCCCACCAGTTTTGTAATGTTTTTTATGTGGATTTACTCGGACGCCATTTCTTATCCAAACCTCATCAGTATGACTAAGCCTAGCCTCAAAATTTTCTTGTTGAAGAGAGGAAATTTGTTTTTCTAATTTAGTGGGTTTCCACTGATCATCAGAGTCTAGCAAGGCAATATATTCTGAAGAAGCTAATTCTATCCCAACGTTTCTGGCAGAGCTTACGCCACCGTTTTCTTTGTAAATGTAACGCAAGGTATTTTTTTTATTATCTGATACCGAAAAGCCTAAGTTTTTCAGAATAGGCCACGTTCCATCGGTTGATCCATCGTCAATGACGATAGTTTCAGCGGGTTTGAGTGTTTGTGACAATACAGATGAAACACTGTCTTTTATCAAGTGCGCCCGATTGTATGTGGGAATTATAACAGAAATGTTTGGCATTAGCATAATAACTCTACACGCATGATTAATCTTCAAACACTGATTTTTCACTTTATTAAAAAAATAAAAGGTGCACTAGTAACTTTACTAATTAATGCGAGACTTTATCCATGAAGCCATTGATGTTCTCAAAAACTGGTAAATTTTGGAAAGGAAATCTTCATACCCATTCCAACCGTTCAGACGGGCTACTTTCGCCCGACGATCTTTGTCAACGATATAAAGATGAAGGTTACAATTTTTTAGTAATTTCTGATCACTTTGTTGGATTGTATGATTATCCGATCACTAAAACTTCAAAATTTTCTGACCCAGAATTTACGACTATTTTGGGTGCTGAACTTCATTCTGGGTCATCTGAAAATGGGGAAATTTGGCATATTCTTGCTGTTGGTTTACCAGAGAATTTTGCACCGTCTAATTCGCCTCGTTTTGTTCCTATTGATGATCAGGAAAGTGGACCGGAGATTGCAGAGCGTTGTTTTGACGCTGGCGCATTTGTAGTCATAGCTCATCCTCAGTGGTCTGGACTTACTTTGGCTGATGCACGGTCTATAAAATCCGCGCATGCTGTTGAGGCTTACAATCACGGTTGTGCAGTGAGTACTGACCGCCCTGATGGTTTTCATACATTAGATCTTCTTTTAGCCGAAGGCAGGAAACTCAATCTTGTAGCAACAGATGATGCGCACTTTACAGAACCTGATTTTTTTGGTGGCTGGGTAATGGTGAAGGCGCAACAAAATAAACCTGACTCTATATTAGAATCTTTAAAGGAGGGTTCATTTTACTCATCTCAAGGTCCTGAATTTGTTGACATTGAGATAAATTCTGAAACTGCAGAGGTTCAATCTACGCCTGTGAGTACAGTTATCGTACAAGGGCAAGGTTCTGCTTATGTTGCTCAGCATGGTGAGGTGATAGTATCCGCTGAGCTTTCACTAGAACGGCTTAAGAACAGCCCATGGCTAAGGGTTACTGTGATTGACCAATATGGAAAAAGAGCTTGGTCAAACCCTATATGGCGAGATTGGATACACGTATAATTGGAAGCTTCAGTTAAGCTCCCATTATTGCTTTAACTTCAAGAAACTCTTCTAAGCCCCATTCTGCTTTTTCTCGACCATTGCCTGACTGCTTATAGCCTCCAAAAGGGGCATCAGCACCACCAGATCCATAATTCACATGAATTTGCCCAGCCCTCAAACGTCTAGCAATTGAAGTAAGTGTCTCTTTGTCTTCGCCTGACACATAAGCTGCAAGGCCATATTCAGTGTCATTTGCAATTGCTACCGCATCATCAATATTTTTATATGTAAGCATAGATAGAACAGGCCCAAAAATTTCTTCTCTTGATATTGCCATGTCATTTTTTACATCAGCAAATACAGTTGGTTTGGCATAATAACCTTTTTCCAAGCCATCTGGTTTTCCTGTTCCGCCGATTAACAGTTCGGCACCTTCATCAATACCTTTTTGAATTAAATTTTGAACTTTTTTGAACTGTACATCGCTTACCAAAGGGCCAATGGTTGTGCCATCGTTTTTAGGGTCGCCGGCAATTACTTTTTGAGCTGCATCTTTTGCAATAGCATAGGCATCATCTTTTCGAGATTCAGGCACTAACATTCGAGTGGGTGCGTTACATGATTGCCCTGTATTGCTCATGCAAGAATCAACTCCAGCCTGAATTGATTTTTCAAAACTAGCATCATCTAAAATTATGTTAGCTGACTTGCCGCCCAATTCCTGACTGACACGTTTAACACTATCTGCGGATGCCTTTGCTACTGCAACACCGCCTCTAGTCGATCCAGTAAACGACATCATATCAATATCTGGATGAGCTGACATCGCTTCACCCACAACGGGTCCCATACCGTTGACCAGGTTGAAAACTCCGGCTGGTACTTTAGCTTCGTCAAGGATCTCAGCAATAACCATTGATGAGAGTGGAGCAATTTCTGATGGTTTAAGTATGGCTGTACATCCTGCCGCAAGACAAGGTGCCAGTTTTGAAACAACCTGATTTACTGGCCAGTTCCATGGAGTGATTAACCCACATACTCCAATTGGCTCGTGTCTGATAATAAAGTTACCATGCTCATACTCGAAATTATGATTAGTTAGAGAGCGAATGGCTGCCTTTAAATGTCCTAAACCAACCATGGCTTGCGCACCTTTAGCCAAATATGTGGGCGCGCCCATTTCGGTCTGGATTGCATCTGCAACGTCATCAAGGCGGCGTTTGTAAATCTCTCTAATTGTTGTAAGTAAATCGATGCGCTGTTCAACGGGAGTTTGAGAGTAAGTTTCGAAAGCTTTTCTTGCGGCTGTCACAGCTTCATTCACATGAATTGCATCACCTAAAGAAATTTTTGTGACTTTTTCTTCAGATGCAGGGTTAATAACATCAAGTGTTTCAACACCGCTTGGCTTCACCCAAGTGCCATTTATATAAAAGTCTAATTTTTCCATAAGTTATTCTCCATAAACCGTTCAAAAACTTCGAATCTTCTTAGAAAGATAGATTTGTTCTCTATTATCATAAGTCAGACAGTTAAAGCTTTTTTATCCTAGTGCGACCTTGTTGTTTGTAAAACAGATGTTAGGGTGTGTAGCGTATCAACAGATCTTTATTTTACTGAAGATGGCAATTTATATAACGAGGAGCAACTGGTCATGACTTTGATCAGAGAAGAGGACTTAGTAGAAAGCATTGCTGATGCTTTTCAATATATTTCATATTTTCACCCGCCAGATTTTGTTACGTCTCTATCGTCTGCATGGGAACGGGAAGAAAGCCAAAGTGCAAAGGATGCAATGGCACAAATCTTGGTTAATTCAAGAATGGCTGCCATGGGAAGACGCCCAATATGCCAGGATACAGGTAGTGCTAATGTTTATTTAGAAGTTGGCTATGATGTAAAGTTTGATTTCTCTCGTAGCCTTCAAGAAGTTGTTGATGAGGGGGTTCGAAGAGGATACCAATTTGATAAGAACCCACTTCGTGCTTCAATTGTTTTAGATCCTATTGGCTCACGAAAAAATAGTGGTGATAATACCCCAGCATTGCTGACAGTTGATCTTGTTCCAGGAAACACTGTTTCTGTTTATGTATCAGCAAAGGGTGGCGGTTCGGAAAATAAAGCAAAATTTGCTGTGCTCAATCCTTCAGACTCAGTTGCTGATTGGGTTGTTGATACCGTAGAAAAACTAGGTGCTGGTTGGTGCCCTCCTGGTATTTTGGGTATTGGTGTTGGAGGTTCTTCAGACCGAGCAATGGCAATGGCAAAAAAAGCATTAAATGATCCTCTTGATATGCAAGCTTTGTTAAAAAACGGCCCTCAAAACAAATCAGAAGAATTACGGATTGAGATATATGAAAGGGTGAACGCTCTGGGTATAGGTGCTCAGGGATTGGGTGGTGTTACTACAGTACTAGATGTGAAGATAAAAAGTTTTCCGACACATGCAGCATCGCTTCCTGTTGGTTTGATCCCAAACTGTGCAGCAACGCGTCATTTGCATTTTACTTTAGATGGAACAGGCGTTCCGAATTTTGAAACACCTGATTTAGCAGCGTGGCCAGAGATTTTACTTGATGAAGCGAATAAAAATGCGCGCCGGGTAGACGTGGATAATCTTAACGAAGAAACTTTGGCTAGTTTGAAAATAGGGGAAACACTATTACTTAATGGTACAATTTATACTGGACGAGATGCTGCCCATAAAAGGATAGTGAATTTCTTAGACGAGGGGAAAGCCTTACCAGTAAACCTGGAAAATCAAACGATCTATTATGTCGGACCTGTTGATGCTGTTGGTGATGAAGTTATAGGACCAGCAGGCCCAACAACTTCAACCAGGATGGATAAATTCACCGACCGAGTTCTTGGTGATACTGGTCTGAAATTAATGATAGGAAAAGCAGAACGGGGACCGGAAGCAATTGAGGCTATAAAAAAACATAAAGCAGTTTATGCTATTGCTGTGGGAGGGGCTGCTTATCTAGTATCAAAAGCAATAAAAGAGGCAGAACCTGTTGCGTTTGAAGATTTGGGAATGGAAGCAATTTATAAGCTGAAAGTAGAAGACATGCCAGTTTTGGTGGCTGTTGATAACACTGGAGCTAGTGTTCATAAATCTGGTCCTGCGGCGTGGCGTAAAAATTGAATAAATGAAATGGATTTAATTGTACTCAAGATATTGGGTGATTAATATTATTCTAATATCAAGCTTCAGTTAACATACTAATATTTTGAGAGGGCTGTAATCATGCATGAAATACCATTAACAATGCATGCTATGGTTCTTACAGGTCATGGTGGATTAGATAAGTATGAATGGTTTGAGACTTGGAAAACGCCTAAACCGCAAGAAGATGAAGTTCTAATCAAAGTATCGGCCTGCGGACTAAACAATACAGACATAAATACTAGAACAGGATGGTATTCTAAGAATGTAAATGCCCCAACAATGGATACAGAGCTAGGCTTAAATATTGCTGATGATCCAGCTTGGGGTGGGACGCCTATATCTTTTCCAAGGATTCAAGGAGCCGACGTCTGCGGGTACATTGTAGAGGTGGGACAGAATGTAAGTAAGTCTCGAATTGGTCAGCGGGTAATTACCGACAATTGGGTGCGTGATGAAAATGATCCTGAAAATATCGAGAAAGTTGGATACTTAGGGTCTGAAAGAGACGGAGGGTTTGCTCAATACACAGCTATTCCTTCAAAAAATGCGTTAGAAATTATTTCTAATTTATCAGACGAAGAACTGGCAACTTTTAGTTGCAGTTACACGACAGCGGAGGGAATGCTAGCACGCGCAAAAGTGATGGATACGGATACTGTATTAGTTCCAGGAGCTTCGGGAGGTGTAGGAAGTGCTCTAGTACAACTTGCTAAAAGAAGAGGTGCACGTGTGATTGCTATGACGACACCAGAAAAATTTTCTTTAGTTGAAGATTTAGGAGCTGATATCATAATTTCACGAGTATCATCTTCTTGGGTTGATGAAATTAAATCTGAGAAAATTTCTGTAGTTGCTGATGTTGTTGGAGGAAGCTCATGGAAAGAGTTGATTGAAATTTTGGAGTGTGGAGGGCGCTATACTTGTTCAGGGGCAATAGCTGGACCGATAGTTGAACTCGATTTAAGGACTTTCTATCTTCGTGACTTAACTTTTACAGGTTCTACAGTAACTGAAACGGCAATTGCCAAAAATATTGTCAGATATATAGAAGATCGTGAAATAAAGCCGTGTTTAGCTGAAGTCTTTCCTTTGTCTGAACTTAAAAATGCTCAAAAAAATTTCATGGAAAAAAAACATGTCGGTAACATTGTAGTAGTGCCTTAGTCGTAGATTAAGTTTGATCTTACTTTATAATAAAAAATTTTTAATCTACGCTGTAACGATATTAGAAAGGCATAATGTTTTAAATGCAAAGAGTTTTGGTTACAGCAGGAGCATCAGGCATTGGTTATGCTCTAGCCGAAGCATTTTATGCTGAGGGCTATAAAGTTTGGATAATTGATGTTTCAGAAAACGATTTAAAAAAATGTCCAACAAATTGGGAACAGACCAAGCTTGATGTAAGCGATGAAAATGCCATGGGCGATCTTTTCTCTACAATAAATATTAAGTGGGGAGGCTTAGACGTTCTATGCGCAAACGCTGGGACGGCGGGGGCAACAGAGCTGATTGAAGATCAGGATCTTTTGGCATTTCGAAAGTGTTTGGACGTTAATTTAATTGGTGCTTTTTTATCTGTAAAAGGCTGTTTGCCGATGATGAAGAAGCAAGGCAAAGGTGCAATTATATTTACGTCATCGACTGCGGGGCTCTATGGTTTTCCTTACCGTTCTCCCTATTCGGCTAGCAAATGGGCAATTCATGGTCTCATGAAGACAGTAGCAATGGAGGCTGGTTCATTTGGCATACGTGCAAATGCTATTGCGCCCGGCTGCGTTGAGGGCGATCGAATTAATGGTGTTATTGAAAGGGAAGCTGCTCAAAAAAACACAACACCAGATATTGTACGGAAAGCATACAAAGCTGGTACGTCTCTAAATACTTTTATTGAGGCAAAGGACATTGCTGCCATGGCAGTATTTTTGGCTTCAGACTCAGCCCAGCTAGTATCAGGTCAGATCATTGCTGTGGATGGGCATACCGAAAACCCAGATCCTAAAATATAAATATATGGCGTGTCCACTTAAACCTTAATGAAGGTTCATTTAGCCACCTTTGAATTGTTGAAGTAGAAATATCTCACTGTTGGGTTGGATAGGAGTGTGGTCTGCACCAGCCGTCATTTCTCCATCAACGGAAACGGAAACACCTGCCTCTATTATCGGCTCTAACTTAGGGTGAATAGAAACAAGTTCGTCGAGCATTTTGCCAACGGTATTTGCTTCAACCTTAACAACTAATTCTCCATCAGTGAACTGGCGTAAACCTGACCACAAATTCACTTCCGCCATCAGCTATCTTCCTTGATCGCCTTCAAAACTTTTGGGGGAGAAATTGGTAGATGACGGAGGCGTTTTCCTGTGGCATCAGCAATAGCATTCGCAATTGCAGGAAGTGGAGGTGCTATACCCGTTTCTCCAACGCCGCGTACACCAAATGGATGGCTGTCGCTCGGCACTTCTACAATTATTGTGTCTATCATTGGAAGATCCGAGGCAACGGGCACACGGTAGTCTAAAAATCCAGCATTTTGTAATCGGCCATCTTCTCCATATATGTACTCTTCATTCAAAGCCCAACCTATTCCCTGAGCTGCACCCCCTTGGAATTGGCCTTCAACATAAGATGGATGAATAGCTCTTCCAGCATCTTGAACGACTAGGTATCTAAGCACTGTTGTTCTTCCAGTTTCCGGATCGACTTCAACATCAACAACGTGAGTGCCGAAGCTTTCTCCAGCACCTGCAAATGTGGTTGCATGATGACCTGAGATTGGTCCTCCAGTACGGCCCATTCGGCGACCGATTTCTTTGATTGTCATTGGAGGGAAGTCACCTGCGTTGGGACCTGATGGGTGAGCGGCGCCATCAAACCAATCGACTGCTTCCGGGTCAATACCCCATTTGTTAGCCGCACGACTGCACATCTCTTTGATAGCCTCATTACATGCCTCAACTGCGGCTTTTCCAATAGCAAAAGTTGCTCGACTTCCATGGGTGGGCTCATTAACACCCAAAGAACCTGTCTCAACAACATTTACTCTGACGTCTTCATATGGAATTCCTAGTGTTTCAGATACCATTAGAGCCATTGATGCTCTACTTCCTCCAATATCTGGAGTTCCTATTGATAAAGTAACGGTTCCGTCTTCTCCCAAAGCCATGGAGATAGACGTCTCGCCGCCATGATTCATCCAAAATCCTGAAGCAATTCCTCTTCCTTGATTAGGCCCAAGTTCTACTTTTAAATTAGGATGGGATTTTGCTGCTTCCAGTGTTTCAATGAGACCAATTTTTCTGAAAGTTGGGCCAAAACTTGATTTACTTCCCTCTCTAGAACCATTCAAAAGCCTGACCTCGATTGGGTCTAGTTTTAATTCACGACACATTTCATCGACTAGACTTTCTACTGCGAAAGCTGCCATAGGGGATCCTGGAGCTCTGTAGGCTGCCGATTTTGGTCGATTAGAAAGCACGTCATAACCAGTGTGGTGAACAGCGGGAAGCTGGTAATTGGCAAAGGCACATTCTAATGCCATCCCTGTTGGAGCCATTCCCGGAAAGGCCCCACCTTGCATTCGGAAAACTGCCGAAGCCGCTGTCATTTTTCCGTTTTTCTTCATGCCTATTTTAACATCCATTGAGGCGGAAGCAGTTGGGCCTGTGGCTCGTAAAACTTCTGATCTTGTCATTACCAATTTTACTGGACGCCCACCCGCTTTCCGTGAAAGAGCTAGCGAAAGTGCTTCAGAAAAAATTGTTGTTTTACCACCAAAACCACCACCTATTTCTGATGGTGTTACCCTAAGCTGAGAAGCTTCTAGTCCAAGGACTGATGCACACATTTTTCTTATAAACCATTGGCCTTGAGTGCAGATCCACATTTCACCTTTTCCGTCTTGGCCAAGCTGGCCAACACAGGCATGTGGTTCGATGTAGCCTTGGTGTGCGGCTTCTGTTTTGTAAGTGTTTTCCATGATGAGATCAGCATCAGAAAATCCTGCTTCAAGATCTCCATGACCAAAATCCATGTAAGATACGATATTAGGAGGTAAACCTTCTGGAACAGAGTGATCTTGTGCATCCTCTCTTATTACGGGAGCATCTGGTTTCATGGCTTCATCAACATCAGTGACATGAGGAAGGATTTCATAATCTACTTCAATAAGCTTTATTGCATCTTTTGCTATTAATGCTGATGTAGCAGCAACGGTTGCAACTGCATGTCCGTCATATAAAACTCTATCACCGGCTATTGTGTTTTCCTGGAGGTAGAAATTTTCACCCTTTAAGCCAGTAGGAAAATCAGCTCGAGTTACAATAGCTTTGACGCCTGACAGAGCTTCTGCTTTGGAGGTATCGATTTTAGTAATGCGAGCATGAGCGTGAGGTGACCGGAGCACCGCGGCGTGTAGCATATTTGGTGCGTTAAAGTCTGCTCCATATTTTGCTCGACCCGTTACTTTATCTAAGCCATCAGGCCGGTTAGGCCGGGTTCCTATATACTTAAATTTATCTATGAGTTCATCTTTTGCCATTAGGATGCTTCCCTCATTTCTTTTGCTGCATCTAGTACAGCCCTTATAATCTTATCGTATCCAGTACATCGACATAGGTTACCAGCTAACCAATAACGTACTTGTTCTTCATTTGGGTTGGGATTTTTCTCTAGTAAGTTTTTTGCAGCAACTAGAATACCTGGGGTGCAAATACCGCACTGTAAAGCTGCGTGTTCAACAAATTTTCTCTGGAGAGGATGCAGCTTGTCTCCCTGAGCCATCCCTTCTATTGTTTCTATACTTTTACCATTTGCCTCAGCACCTAGCATTAAGCACGAGCACACAAGACGATTATCAATTGTAACTGTACAGGCTCCACAATCACCTGTTCCACAACCTTCCTTAGTTCCAGTCAGATTAAGACGGTCGCGTAGAACATCTAATAGAGTTTCTCGAGGATCACATAGAAACTCAACCTTATCGCCATTAACTTCAGCCGATACATGAATATTACTCATCATTTTTCCCTTGTGCTCGATTATACGCAATCTTAGCAGTGCGAGCAGCCAACACGCCTGCAACATTCGTTCGAAACTCTTTGGTGCCTCTCTTATCACTTATCGGGTTGCAAGCATTCTCTGCAGCTGCAGACAGGTTCCTTAATGCTTCTTCATCCAATTTAGTTCCTAGTATCGCTTGAGAGCATTGTTCAACTAATAAAACTTTGGGTGCTACCGCTCCTAGAGCTACGCGCGCTTCAACTATTAAATCGTTTTCCAAACGGAGATTTACTGCACAGCCTACTACTGCAATATCCATCTCTGTGCGTGGTATAAACCGTAAATAAGCATCACCTGAATGTTTTTCTCTAGCTGGTATATGTATCGCTGAAATAAGCTCTCCCTTTTTTAAAGATGTTTTGCCTGGACCAATAGGGATATTTTCAACAGCTTCTATTCTTTCACCTGTAGGTCCTATAATTGAAACGGTAGCTCCAGCTGCAATTTGAGCAGGAACGCTATCTGCTGCAGGTGATCCATTACAAAGGTTTCCAATAATAGTTGCTCTACCTTGAATTTGGGTAGATCCAATTAGGTCAGCAGCCTCTACTAAACCTGGCCACGCTTTGTTAAATTCAGAATGCTCTGACATCTCGGCACCTGTAACAGCAATTCCTAAAGTCCAACTACCGTCTTTATTTTGAATAATATCTTTAACGCCCTGGATTTGTTTGACGTCAATCAGGTCATCTGGTGTCAAAATGTCCGAACGCATTTGGACAAGTACATCTGTGCCTCCGGCGAGAAATCTAATTTGTCCTGCTGATTTTGCTGCAATAGTGGATGCGTCAGAAAAGCTTGATGGTGTGTGATAATTCATAAGAAGCTCTGTGTTGAAAGAAATTTTTATTTCGTGTGAGATCAGGCTAAACGAAAAAATTTATTCTAGCAATTTTATTTGGAAGCAATTTTGCTAATTTTATTATTTTGATAAATTTTAAACTTCTATAAAAATTTTTTCGTCTTCAACTTTTATTTTGTATGTTTTGAGATCTTCACAGGGAGGGTCCATTACAACTTTGCCGGTTTTGATGTTGAATACACCTAGATGCATAGGACATTCAATTTCCTCACCATCTATTAAGCCATCTACCAGGTGGACGTCTTCATGTGTGCAAAGCCCGTCAGTGGCATAAAATCCGTCTTCTAAATGATAAATGCAATATGTCTGGCCGTTATGATCAAATCTGTATTGGTCTTCAAAATCAACGTCTGAGGTATTGCAAACAAAAGTCCAATCCGCCATTATTTATTTCGTCCTTGTTGTTTAGTTTTTAGTTTGGGCTAGCTTTATATAAAGTTATTTTGTTGGGTGGCAAAGAAAAATGGAAACGCAAAAACCACAAATTGGTATTAACAGTACAGCTGGTGATTGGTTTAAAATTAAAATTGATCGTAAAGTATTAAAAGAGCTTTCTAGGCGTAGCGATTATGAAGGGTGGAAGCATATCATCATTTATTTTGGTGGTTTGTTAGGTCTAGGATTACTTTGTTATAGCCTTTGGGGCACCTGGTGGTTTGTTCCTATATATTTAGCCTATTGCACCTTGTGGGGAGGCGCGGACGCCATATGGCATGAATGTGGTCATAGAACGGCTTTCAAGACCCGCGGTTTAAATGATTTCTTCTATCAAATAGCAAGTTTTATGAACAACTTTGAGTCAGTGCGTTTCCACTGGAGTCATTCTTTGCATCATAGTTATACAGCATCAGTTGACCCGCATGATTTTGAAGTAGAAGGAAGCATTTTTTGGAAACCAAAAACTCTTCTAGAGTTTTTAGTTATCTTTGTGCCAGGTTTTGGACTTTTGAATTTACACAAATCGTTGCATTATGAAATTTTGCAACACGCTCTTGGCGTTAAGACCCGTGTTATGCGTGAGTGTATTCCAGCAGATAAACAAGCAGATTGTATAAGAAATTCCCGGATCTATGTTGGTTTATGGGTTGCGATAATTTTGTTAGCAATGGCTTTTGGTAGTCTGCTGCCGATTTTTCTTTTCCTTATCCCTAAGTTTTTTGCAACTTTAAATATTGTTTGGGGAATTACTCAGCACGTTGGGTTAAAAGAAGACGTTAAAGATCATCGACTATCTACTCGTTCGGTAAGGCTAAATCCGATTTTTAGTTTTATTTACTGGAAAATGGAGTATCACATTGAGCATCATATGTTTCCAATGGTACCGTCTCATAAGCTATCCCAATTGCATGAAGTGATAAAGGATCAATTGCCTAAGCCAAAGTCTTTGTATGAGGCTTATAAAGAAATTATTCCAGCAATTATGAAGCAGACTAAAGACCCAGACTATCATATTCAGGTTCAATTACCGGATGCGGTAAGGCCGACCATTAACTCTGCCTGATTTAAATAACAGCTTTTGAATTTCATTAAGGGAGGTCCGGCAATGTCGAAGAAATTGACCGTAAAAGAGATCTTAGATTCACGTGGGCTGAAAAAACTCACAGAAATTTATACCCATACTGCACTTGAAGCGGAGGCATGCGAAAAAGCGGGTGTAGATATGATTATCACTTCTGAACTGAACGATTACACAAGAATTCGCTCAGCTGCCCCCAACACATTTTTTACTGTTGGCCTAAGTTATGGTGCCCATTTAGATGAATATTCAATTTTAAAAAGATGTTTCTATTTAATGAATAAGGGTGCCGATGCAATATACTGCCCACAGAGTTCAAGATTTATTAAAGCTATAGCAGATGAGGGAATTCCAGTGATAGGTCACTCTGGTTTTATACCTTACAAGTCGACTCACTATGGCGGATTTAAGGCGGTAGGAAAGACTAATATCGAGGCGAAAAAAATTCTTTCTGAGATAATTAAAATAAAAGAAGCTGGTGCATTTGCAGTTGAACTGGAAATCGTCCCCTCCAAAATCGCAACTGAGATTTCAAAGGTAGTTGATATCTTTCTCATCGGAATGGGAAGTGGGCTTGGTTGTGATGCACAATACCTATTTTCTGAAGATGTTCTAGGTTACAATACTGGCCATATTCCCAGACATGCAAAAGTTTATTCTGACTTGCATAAAGATTTTGATGCTTTGCAAAAAAAGGCAGTTCAGGCATATTCAACGTTTGTCAAAGAAGTCAGAGATCTAAAGTACCCGTCGCTAGAACATGATATTAAAATTGAAGAGAAAGAACTGCAAAGCTTCTCGGATTTTATTAAAAACAAAAAATGAATAATTTTTACTCTCAAAATATCTGATATTTTTTGCAACTTATGACACATCAAAGCCACTTATTAATTTTTTGACCATACGGTAAAATTATTTTTGGTAAATTAAAAATCCTAAGTTATCGTTTTTGTATGAGGTATCGAATCTACACTCATTTAAAAATAATTTTGGAGGGAAAAATGAAATCACTTAAGTACGGATTAGCTGCATTATTTTCTTTGCAGCTCGCCACGACGGCTGTCGCTGCGCCAACGGGACAAGATCTGGGTGCAAATTGGTGTTCAGATGTCAAAATGCATTTTTATGCTGGTGGACCAGAAGCGGGTGGCTTTGCGGGTATTGTTGCCGCAGGAGCAATGAATGCCATTCGCGACACGGGAGCAGATGCTGAGATATTATATTCTGAGTGGGATTTTGAAAAAATGGTACGTCAACTTCGCGAGTCCATTGGACTTGGAGTAGATGCAATTGCTATGATGGGCCACCCAGGTGACGATGCCTTGATGCCATTGGCGAAACAAGCTGCAGCTGCTGGTATTATAATGACATATCAAAATGTTGATCCCGGTGGAGTTCGAGCCAAGTTTGGTGGTGGTTATGTTGGAGCTAATCTAGCAACCCAAGGTAAGGCATTAGCTAGAGAAGCTATCAGACAATTTGGTCTTAAAGCGGGTGACCATGCAATTGTTATGGTGCCAGTTGGGGACTATGCAAGAGCGCAACGTGAAGATGGTGCACGTATAATATTTGAAGAGCATGGCATGACAGTAACGGTCGTAGATGGAGAGACAAATTATGCATCAGACCCTAACCTTACAATACCAGTTTTCGGTGCTGCCCTGAATGCAAACCCTGGAACGAAGGTTATTGTTCACTCTGGCAGTGATGTAATGAATGTTGCAGAGGGAATTGCGAAAGCTGCAGGCTATGGTCCTAATGAAATTCTACAGATTGGTTTTGATACCAGTCCTCAAATTATGGATGCCTTCGAAAAAGGATATGTACATCTAACTTCCGATCAGCAACCATTCCTTCAAGGCTATCTACCTGTTTTGTCTCTTTGCCAAACAGCAGTTCTTGGTACTGGAGCTATAAATCAGGATACAGGTGCTGGATTTGTGGATGTAAACAATTACAAATCTGTTAAGGCGTTAGCTGACGCAGGTCTTCGTTAAACACTATAAAAAAGGAAGCTGGCTTGGCATTTTGTTGAGCCAGCAAATTTGCCATGTCAGTTATTGTTGAGCTCAAAGATGTAACGAAAAAATTTGCTGGTGTAACAGCTCTAAAAGATGTGAACCTAAGTGTCCAAAAAGGTGAGGTTGTGGGCCTTATCGGTGATAATGGAGCTGGAAAATCCACACTAATAAAAACACTTGTGGGCGTGCATGCCCCTGACAGTGGATCGATAGAAATTCAGGGTGAATTGGTTGAAAAATGGAATGCTCTCCGGGCGCGAGAAGCAGGAATTGAAACAGTTTTTCAAGATAAAGCACTTTGCCCCCAGCAATCTATTGTTTGGAATATTTTTATGGGTAAAGAGCTTACCTATCCCTTTGGATTTGTAAGGCAAAAAGAACAAATTGAAGTCGCTAATAGATTAATCCGGGAAATTGGTTTTACGTCAGAACTTATCGATGCAGAGTCACCAGTCGGAAACTTATCAGGCGGTGAAAGACAAGGCGTTGCGATAGCTCGGGCCATTTACAATGAAGCAGAGCTCATAGTTTTAGATGAACCAACGAATAATTTGTCTCTAAACGAAACCCAAAAGGTTTTTGATTTTATTGCAAATGTAAAAGAAACGGGTCGTTCAGTTTTATTTATCGGTCACAATATTTATCATGTTTATGATATCTCAGATCGATTTGTTATTTTAGACCGCGGTGAAGTAATTCACAAATTAGACAAAAAGGAAGTCGCTTCCGCAGAAGATCTCATGAAAATCATGCGAGATACAATAAAAGGTCATTAAAATGAGTAGTGTAAACAATTCGGCATTTAAAAAATATTTCCATAAAAATGGAAGAGCCATGGGCAGTATGGGCTACTTTTTACTATTGATGATAGTATTTTTAATTGGTGCTCCAGAGGCTTGGATTAGACCAAACCTTCATCAATCTGTTTTTGTAATGATGCCAACGCTATTATTTATGGTTATACCATTAGTATTTTTGGTAACTTCCGGTGAAATAGATCTTTCGTTTGCCTCTACATATGGTCTGTCTGCATATGTTTTTGCTCTTCTTGTAACAGGGGGGGTTGATCCAGCTATTGCGTTTATTGGAGGTGTTTGTACTGGTGCTCTCGTGGGGGCTTCTGTTGGTGCACTTATAGTTTTTGGTAGGCTGTCATCCCTTGTTGCCTCATTAGGTGTATTATTTTTGATAAGAGGTTTTTTGTTTGTTTCGACTAACAGCAGATCAATTACGCTCTTAGATATTGATACACATTGGATGTATCCAATGCTTGTAGGAAAAATTTACGGGTTGCCAGTTCAAGTTCTTTGGGCTCTCGGCTTTATAATTTTTAGTTATTATCTTTTTAACCGACACGTATTTGGCATCCATGTGCACCATGTGGGCGACAACGAGGTTAGCGCTGCTCAGATGGGAGTTAATGTGAAAGCTGTAAAAATAAAGGCATTTATGTTTGTTGGGATTGGGGCGGCAATAGCTGGTATGTTTACAACTCTTATCACCTACACTTTTTTTCCAACTCAAGGCTTTGGTTATCTTCTTTTAGCATTGGCTGCAGTATTTATTGGAGGTACCCCATATTGGGGTGGGCTAGGAACAATAGTTGGTGCCGTTTTTGGTGTCGGGGTGATAGCTTACATGGAAATTGGAGTTGTAGCGGTTGGAATGAGTGGGACTTGGAGACAATTCTTTAATGGTTTGATTATACTTCTCGCTTTAATTGGGCACAGACTACACGGTGACAGAGTCCGTTGACATGCGGATCTATTATGTAAAGCTATTATAGTCAGATAATTCATCTTGAAGAGTAGGTTTCAAAATTGAAAAAAATAGTATTAATTGGCGCAGGTAGTGCAGTTTTTGGACTGGGAACGATTAATGATATTTTTCAGTCAGACAGTTTGGTTGGGTCAACAATTGTTCTTCATGATATAAACGAAGCTGCACTCAAAAAAATTACAGAAGCTGCCGAAAAATTTCGGGAAAAGAATAATTTAAACTTTGCAATTAAGCCTGTTTCAAACCGCCGCGAGGCTTTGAAGGATGCCGATTTTTGTGTGATCTCTATTGAAGTAGGTCATAGATTTGACCTTTGGGATATGGATTGGAAAATACCACTTCAATTTGGTTTTAAGCAAATTTATGGAGAGAATGGTGGTCCTGGAGGATTGTTTCACTCTCTCCGAATAATTCCTCCAATACTTGCGATATGTGAAGACATACAAGAAATCTGTCCAGAAGCATTTGTATTTAATTATTCAAATCCGATGCAGCGGATTTGTCATTCAGTTACAACAAAATTTCCCAATCTAAAGTTTGTTGGCTTATGTCATGAGATCTATTCTATGGAAGTGCAATTACCTGAACTTCTTAATACCGAACGCTCTAACATAGATTTTAGGGCAGGTGGTCTTAATCATTTAAGCATACTTGTTGAAGCAAATTTCAAGGATACTGGTATGGATGCATACCCGGTAATTCATCAAAAATTTGAAGAATTTTATTCAAATTATGAAAATATCTATGATAATTACCATCATTCAAAGCCTGGTGGTGAACGGGGTGTATTTTTTCATCTTTACCAAAAATTTGGTTATTTACCTATTACCGTTGATAGTCATTTGGGGGAGTACCTTAGTTGGGGTCACAGTGTTGCTGATCATGATGGTATCAATGAGTTTTACACAAATTATAAAAGAAAGTGCATGAACTTTTCAGAAGCTGAAAGTGAATATGCGAATTTCTTCAATCTGAATAATAGGTCACACGAGCGAATAGTACCAATCTTAGAAGCCATTTTAGAAGATGAAAATTCAGAAGAATCTGCTGTTAACATTCCCAACAACGGCTGTATAAAAGATATGCCAGATGATATTGTGGTTGAGGTTCCAGCAAAAATTAATTCATCAGGAATTCATGGAATAAAACTAAATAATTACCCAAGAGCATTTTGTTCACTTTTAAATAGCCAAGTTGGTTGTATTCGTATGACAACCGAAGCTGTCTTAAACCAATCAAAAAGTGATGCTTATTTTGCGTTACTTGCAGATCCAGTTGTGGACAATGCAAGATCGGCAGAGAAACTACTCGATACTATTATAGAGCTTCAGAATGATTATTTAGGCTACCTGAGATAGAGCTAAGGCTAATTTTGCAGTGGCTTAACTTCTAACTCACCATCAGCGTAGGATTGGATTGCCAATGCGGCTGCATTGGCTGCAGCGGCAGTTGTGAAATACGGTATTTTATCAAAAAGAGCTACTGACCTGATATCTCTACTATCTCTTATAGATTGAACTCCTTCTGTAGTATTCATAACCAATGAAATTTCATTATTTTTCATACGATCTACAATGTTGGGGCGCCCTTCATGAACTTTATTAACGGTGTCACAATTTATTCCATTTTTTTGAATGAATTTGGCTGTTCCCCTTGTGGCTATTAAATCAAAACCAATTTCAGTCAGTAGTTTCGCGGTTTCTAATAGAAGTGGTGTTTTATCGCTATCCTTTATTGAAAAGAAAACTTTTCCAGATGTGGGAAGTGTCATCCCAGCACCGAGTTGGGCTTTTAAAAACGCTCTTGCGAAATTTCTATCCCATCCCATCACTTCTCCAGTTGAACGCATTTCTGGACCTAAAATCGTATCAACCCCAGGAAATCTGGCAAAAGGCATAACGGCTTCTTTGACACTGAACCAAGGCATGTTTGGATCAGCGAGTGTCATGGGATCAGTTTTGGGAAATTTTTCTTGGTAATCTTTTTGCTTGTAGGATTCTCTTTTTGAAAAGTCTGATAGTTTTTCGCCAGCCATCAATCTCGCTGCAATTGAGGCGATCGCACTGTCGGTTGCTTTTGCGACAAAAGGTACTGTTCTTGAAGCTCTAGGGTTTACTTCAATTAAATATACTTCCTCATCTTTGATAGCGAATTGGACGTTCATCAGGCCAACGACGTTCAAACCAATGGCGAGTGCTTTCGTTTGCTCTTCTAGTTTTGCAATTACCTTTTCGGATAGTGAGTAAGGAGGCAATGAACATGCACTGTCGCCAGAATGGACACCGGCTTCTTCAATGTGTTGCATGATGCCAGCTATGTGTACGTCTTCTCCATCACATAAAGCGTCAACATCGCATTCAACGGCTCCAGCTAGATAGCCGTCCAGCAAAACTGGACTTGAACCTGAAACAACAACGGCATTATTAATATATTTTTCAAGCTGGTCTTTATTGTGAACTATTTCCATAGCCCTGCCGCCAAGCACATAGGAAGGACGAATAACAAGTGGAAATCCAATTTGATCAGCAATCTGCATTGCTTCGGCTTCAGTAGAAGCGATTCCATTTTTAGGTTGTTTAAGTTTTAGTTTATTTACTAAATCTTGGAACCTTTCTCTATCTTCTGCCAGATCAATCGCGTCAGGAGTTGTTCCTAAAATTGGGATTCTGTGCTCCTCTAAAGCTTTAGCGAGTTTTAGTGGAGTTTGGCCTCCAAATTGAACAATTACACCATGAAGAGTGCCGTTTCTTTGTTCTACGTTTAAAATTTCCATAACATGTTCGAAGGTCAGTGGCTCAAAATATAGCCGGTCTGATGTGTCATAATCTGTCGAAACAGTTTCTGGGTTGCAATTAACCATTATCGTCTCATAGCCCACATCGGTCAGTGCGAAGCATGCATGACAACAACAATAATCAAATTCTATACCCTGGCCAATCCGGTTAGGTCCTCCACCAAGAATAACGACCTTTTTCTCCGCAGATGGACGCGCTTCACATTCTACATCACCAAGCATTGGCGCTTCATATGTTGAATACATGTATGGGGTTTGTGCTTCAAATTCTGCAGCACAAGTATCAATTCTCTTAAAAACCGCAGTTATACCAAGATCATGACGTTTTTTTCTTACTTCTAGTTCGGATTTTCCTGTGATTTTAGCCAAACGAGCGTCAGTAAACCCTAACATTTTTAAACTTCTTAGATCTTCGGCAGAAGATGGCAAACCTGAGTTTCGGACACTTTCTTCTGTATCAACAATTTCCCTGATACGTTCGATAAACCAGGGGTCATACATTGTCACAGCTTGAATATCATCATTTTCCATACCCAAACGCATTGCTTGTGCAATGGTTAATATTCTGTCGGGCGTTTGCTTGCTTAAAGCGTTGACGATGGAAGAGGCGTCATCTGAACCTGGTATTTCTATTTCGTCAAATCCTGTTAGCCCCGTTTCCATTGAAGCTAAGGCTTTTTGTAAACTTTCGTGGAAGGTCCTACCAATGGACATTACTTCACCAACTGATTTCATAGCGGTCGTGAGATAAGGTTCAGAACCAGGGAATTTTTCAAAAGCAAATCTAGGGATTTTT
>LUMR01000088.1_pt1 | contig 21126 bp, 20 predicted proteins | sample 730041 | NCBI WGS metagenome assembly LUMR01 (sample SAMN03860258, study PRJNA289734) | marine metagenome | biome: seawater column; feature: ocean; material: water; isolation source: Red Sea water column Station 12 - depth 10m | place: Saudi Arabia: Red Sea | collected 2011-10-15 | depth 10 m | reverse complement strand
TTTCTCATTAATCTTTTCCCAAAAAAGAACAATTAAAAAGAATATGACTGCAGGAATTATAAATTTAAGCATATTTTTTTAATTTTTATCACCTACATAAACTGAAACGCCTCTCAGATTTATGTCGACATCAAATTTTTTGTGTAAAGGAGGAAAAGCTCTTTGAGAACAATCTAATCTATCGCAGGTTCTACATGACACACCTATTGGAATTTCTGATGACTTTTCACTTAAGTTAACATTTTCAGTATATACAAAATCTTTAGCATATTTAGCTTCACAACCTAACCCAATAGACAAAATACTTTTTGCTCTACCAAATCTTCCAATCCCCTTTTCAACAGTTCGTGCAATACAAACATATTTTTCTCCATTGGTCATTTTACTTACAGCACTTTGAATAACTCCAGGTCTTGTAAATGCAGAATAAACATTCCATCTTGGACACGCCCCTCCATATCTTGGAATTTCAATTCCAGACAAAGAAAATCTTTTAGAAATATTTCCAGCCATATCTACCCTTAAAAAATGAAATGGAATCCCAGGTAGTTTTGGATCTTGCAAACAAGTTACTCTATGAGCTACTTGTTCAAAAGATGTTGCAAAAGTATTTTGTAATAATTCAAGATCGTATTTAAGTTTTTTACACTCTGAATGAAAAAGTTTGTATGGCATTAATATTGCAGCACCACAATAATTAAGTAAAGCAATTTTAGTTAATTTTTTAGACTCTTCTGATGGAAAAGTAAATTTAGTTAAATAATCCTCAATTTCTTTAATTGCCCCCTCCTGTGCAATTTGTGCAGCTGCATGAAGTTTTTTTGTTTCAAGAGAACTATAATCACTCAACAGAAGTTCTTTTTTATTTTTGTTATAAATTTTAGAAAAAGGTTTATTTTCCTCTGGAATAACATCTTTGACAATAATGTCATATTCAGATTTTAAATAATCACAAAGAGCAATATATCTTGTACGATTATTTTTTTGAACTTTTTCAAAAACTTTATTGGCAAAATCCTCTAATTTTGGAAAATAGTTTTTATTTTCTTGAAGAAAGTCAGAAATCACTTCACCTGGAAATGAGTTCTTTCTATTATCAACAATTTTTCCAGAAATTTTTTCAATCTTATTTACTAATTCATGATCTTTTTTTTTTAAAATATCTCCTAATCTTACAATTGCTTTTCCAATTTTTGGATTAGTTCCTACAAGATCTTTGACCTCTGGCCCCAAAATATCAAGATCCTCAAACAATTTATCATCTAAAATTTCTGATAATGTATTTTCTAAATTTACGTCATCTTTTGATGTTAATTGAGAAAGTTCGATATTTAACTTTTCGCAAATTTTTAAAAGTAGATCCCCATCAATTTTTCTTTTTCCTCCCTCGATTAAATTTAAATAACTAGGTGAAATATTTATTTCTTGCGCAAGTTTATTAGCTTGAAGACCCAGTTGACGTCTAAAAGCCTTGATTTTTGGTCCTATTTTTAAATCATTTTGACTCATATTTTCTATTTGTAAATTTTGTAAATTTATATTTACAATTATTTTCCTTAATTTACAAGCTTTTTATCCTTTTTTGTAGATTTTGTAAATTTTGTAAATTATAAGATTTACATGACTGATAAACAAAAAAACACAGAAAATGAGGCTCAAATCATAAAAAATGAGGACCTTGCTAAACATAATAGCAGAGGTATTTACATGAGAGATGATCATTGTGATTGGGGTTCAAGTGGAATGAAAGATTTGGTTGAGACTCTTAACGACTCTAACTAAATCAAATTTTACTTTTTCATTTTAATTTAACTTCAGAGGTAACTACAAATTATGAGTGCAGAAAACATCTCATACGAACTAAAAAGATTTGCAGGCATTAAAAGAGATTATACCCCCGATGAAGTTGAAAGATTAAGAGGCTCAATAAAAATTGAATACTCCCTATGTAAACAACAATCAGTTAAACTTTGGAAACTTCTTAATACAGAAAATTATATAAGTACTTTAGGATCTTTATCAGGAAATCAAGCGGTTCAACATGCTAAAGCTGGTCTAAAATCAATTTATTTAAGTGGTTGGCAAGTAGCTGCAGATGCTAATAGTGCTGGCGAAATGTACCCAGATCAATCTTTATATCCATATGATAGTGCTCCAAAACTTGTAGAGTCAATGAATAATGCTTTACTAAGAGCAGACCAGATTCAACATATGGAACTAAAAGATGGTGATATGAAAAAAGAAAAAAGAATTGATTATATGCTTCCAATTATTGCAGATGGTGAAGCAGGTTTTGGAGGTCCATTAAATGTTTTTGAACTTACAAAAAAGTTTATTAAAGCTGGTGCAGCAGGTGTTCATTTTGAAGATCAATTAGCTAGCGAAAAAAAATGTGGTCATATGGGTGGTAAAGTACTTGTGCCAACAGGGACTATGATTAAAAATTTAAAGGCTGCAAGACTAGCAGCTGATATTGCTGATGTGCCATTAATAATTTTAGCTAGGACAGATGCAAATGCTGCAAAACTAATTACAAATGATTTTGATGAAAATGATAAACCTTTTCTAACAGGTGAAAGATCTCCAGAAGGATTTTATTACGTTAAATCAGGAATCGAGCAAGCAATTTCAAGAGGATTAGCATACGCACCATATTCAGATTTAATTTGGTGTGAAACAGCTACACCGAATCTTGAAGAGGCTAAAAAATTTGCAAATGCAATTCATGAAAAATTTCCTGGAAAACTTTTAGCGTATAATTGTTCTCCATCATTCAATTGGAAGAAGCATTTATCAGATGAGGAAATTGCTTCATTTCAAAAAGAAATAAGTAAAATGGGCTATAAATTTCAATTTATAACGCTAGCTGGCTTTCATACACAAAATATTGCAATTTTTGAATTAGCAGAAAAATATAAAAAAGAAGGTATGGCCGCTTATTCAAAGATTCAACAACAAGAATTTGCTCGAGAAAAAGATGGTTACACAAGTGTAAAACACCAAAGAGAAGTAGGTACATCTTATTTTGATGCTGTTTCTAATACAATAAGTAGTGGAAAGAGCTCAACTACAGCAATGGATGGCTCAACCGAGTCTGAACAATTCTAATAAAACAATTCCTCTTATATATTAGTCTATTAACTGGCCCAGAAATGGGTCAGTTAAATTTTCTGGTGATAAATCTAAATTTCCAAAAAAGATTTTTAATTAATCTCTTAAAAATAAAATTATCAGCCATTTTTTTTCTATTTTCTTTGTCAATTATGATTTCATTAATTTGAAACTTGCAGGCACCTCTAATATCAAAATAATCTTTTTTGTCTAATTCAGGAAATTTTTCATAATAATTATTGGTAATATGTTCAATGAAAGAATCTGGATGTGGTTGATTATTTTCTTCAGGAATTAAAGTTGCTTTAAAATAATTCATACTAAAAGCGTGGAAACCAATAGATGATCTCTCTGTAATACCATAATTATGTCTAAAGTTATGTGCTCTTTTTTCAAATGACCACCATTTGGATTTTAAAAAAGTTTCAAATTGTTTTTTTGTATAGATCCAAAAACAACAATAATTTTCTAAGTCATTAACGATGAAATTTTGACCCTCTATTTCAAAAAATTTGTCTAATTTTTTTGAAATATGAATACTATGCTTTTGATTAGTTTTGTTATTCATTTCATATATGAAAAAACCTAAATGAAACCCTTTATTTGCTAATAAATCTTGATATTTCAGCCAATATTGTAGATTAACATCTGAGAACTTAATGTCGTGTTCTAAGTAAGCGAAGTATTCATAGTCATTTTTTTGTTCTTCCATTAATGATCTACACTTCCATGTTAAATACCCTTTGTTCAAGTCACTATCACTTATTTTATGTTTGATAATTTTAGCATTTAAATTTTTATCATCCAAAAAATCATTATGTGTATGAATAAAAATATCATTTTTAATTGAAAGCGATTTTAAGTTTACAATATTTTCTTTTAAGTAATCAAAACGTCGTAAATTTCTATAACCTTCTTTTTTTTCGGGATTTGGATTGTAAAAAGGTATATGAATAGATATAGACATTATTTATTTTAAAATTATAAACATATTTATAACATTTAATAATGAAAAAAATTCTAATAACGGGTGGTACAGGTTATCTAGGAAGAAATTTAGCTAATTTTTATAAGAAAAAATATAAAGTTTTTCTTGGCGCTCGTAATAATAAACAAAATTTCTTAGTAAAGAATTTAACGAATTGTGAAGTAGTACCTTTAGATGTTTCAAATATTGAGTCTGTACATGATTGTTTAAATTACACTAAACCTGATATCGTAATTCATGCTGCAGCTACAAAATTTGTCGACTTATCAGAAAAATTCCCATTTGAATGTATCGATATAAATATACTTGGATCTACAAATGTTGTTCGTGCCTGTATTAATAAAAAAGTTCCAACAGTTATAGGTGTCTCAACCGACAAAGCATCACCGCCAATCAAAAATATTTATGGTTTAAGTAAATCTTGTATGGAAAGACTTTTTTCATCAATAAAATCTTATAGTAAAACTAAATTTATTTGTGTGAGATATGGTAATGTAACATGGTCTACTGGATCTGTTCTACCAATTTGGAAACAAATGTATAAAAAAAATAAGACTATACTCACCACTGGTCCTTACATGAGACGATTTTTCTTCTCAGTCAATGAAGCTGTAAGTTTAATTGATCAAGCTCTAAAACTTAAAAATAAATTAAATGGAAAAATTCTTTCAGCCGAAATGAAATCTGCAAAAATGATTGATTTCTTAAAAGTCTGGACAAAAAAATTTGGTGGTAAATATAAAATAATTCAATCTAGAAAAGGTGATCGACAAGATGAATATCTAATTGGTGAGGACGAGTTAAAATATGCCAAAGAGATGAAAATTAAGAATAGAAAATATTTTGTAATCGATTTTAATAATCTTTTAAAAAAACCACTTAAAGAAATAGTATCTTCTGAAAATGCAAAGAGATTAGCGCAGTCTGAAATTGAAAAAATTATCAAGTTTGGTCTGAAATCTAATGACTTATAGAAAAATAAATCATGCTTTTATAATGGCGGCTGGACGTGGAACCAGATTAATGCCACTTACCAAAAAAATACCTAAAGGTTTAGTTAAATTTAAACAAACCTCATTAATAGCAAGGGGTATCAAAAGACTGAAAAAATATATAAATTTTGTTCATATTTCAGTTGGTTATAAAGGGCCTATTTTAGCTAAACATTTAATAGAAGAAAAAGTTTCATCAATAATAAATACAGATAAAAAAGGTAATTCTTGGTGGATATTCAACTCTATATTTAAATCATTTAACTCTCCAATTTATGTCTTAACTTGCGACAACGTCACTAACATTGATTTTAAAAAACTTGAGAAAGATTATTATAAAAAAGGTCAGCCTCTATGCATGTTAATTCCAACAAAACCAATTAAAGGATTAGCGGGAGATTTTATTTTTAAAAAAAAAAATATTGTTAAAAAACTCTCAAGAACACAAAAATCTGATATTTACTGCACCGGTATTCAAATATTAAATCCAAAAAAGATAAACGATAAAATTAAACCAACTGATGACTTTAATATTCTCTGGAAAAAACTAATTAAAATCAGACAATTATATGTTTCTGATGTAATGCCAAAAAAATGGTACACAGTTGACAATTTAGACAACCTCAAAAAACTCAAAAAAATTTTTAAATAAATCTTTTAAGACTTTATGCTGTAACCCTTTTTAAGTAATATAGAGACAATAATCACGCAAACTGATAAAAATAACACCATTAAACCTACACTAATCCAAATATTAAAATCTGATATGCCATAGAAAGAGTATCTAAGGCTACTAATTAGGTAAACGACTGGATTAAAATAAGTAACCACTTGCCAAAATTCAGGTAACATATCTAATGAATAAAGACTTCCTCCTAAAAATACCATTGGTGTTATCACAAAAGATGGGATTATTGACATCTGTTCAAAGTCCTTGCTAACTAAACCAACTAAAAATCCAAATAATGCAAATGTAAAAGAAACGAGAACTAATAAAAAAATCATTAGCAATGGATATTGAACTTGTACATCAGCAAAAAATTGTGCTGTCAAAAAAATTACAAAACCAACAATCAGTGTTTTAGTAGCTCCAGCACTTACAAATGCCAGTACAATTTCATAAGCGGATATAGGTGCAGCTAAAATCTCATAAATAGTCCCATTAAATTTTGGAAAAAATATTCCAAAAGAAGTATTACTTATTGATTGAGTTAATAGAGTTAACATCAGCAATCCTGGAACTATAAACGATCCATAACTGATACCATCAATTTTTTGAACGTAACCACCGATCACAGAACCAAAAACAATAAAATATAATGATGTTGAGATTACTGGTGATAAAAGAGATTGACCTAAAGTTCGTCTAAATCTATCCATTTCATGGAAATAAATAGCTTTAAATCCATAATAATTAATTTTCATTATTTTCCTTTACTAAAGTTACAAATATTTTTTCTAAATTACTTTGTTCAGTTTTAAGATCCTTAAGTTTTAAACCAGAATCTTTAATATCTTGTAAAAGATTTGTAATCCCAGTCTGTTTTTCTTTTAAATTATAAGTATATGCTAAAGACATTTTATTACTTCCAATAATCAAATTATATTTTTTTAATGAGTCAGGAATATCTTTAACTTCCTCTTGTAATTCAACAGATAAAACTTTATGGCCCATTTTTTTAATTAATTCTTTTTTTTGTTCAACAATAATAATTTCTCCCTGATTAATAACCCCTACTCGATCAGCAATCTCCTCAGCCTCTTCAATGTAATGAGTTGTTAAAATAATTGTAACACCTATTTCTCTTAATGATTTTACCACCTTCCACATCTCTTGTCTTAATTCAACATCTACACCAGCAGTAGGTTCATCTAAAAATAAAATTTTTGGTTCATGAGACAATGCTTTAGCGATTAAAACTCTTCTTTTCATTCCACCTGATAATTTTCGCAAGATTAAATCTTTTTTGTCCCAAAGACTGAGTTGTTTTAAGACTTTTTCAATATGTGTTGGATCTGGTTTTTTTCCATACAAACCTCTTGAATACGAAACGTTATTAAAAACAGTTTCAAATTGCTCTAAAGTTAATTCCTGAGGAACGAGTCCTATACGTGATCTTGTTTCCCTATAATCTTCAATGATATCAAAATCTTCAACTGTAACTTTTCCTGATGATGGTTTTACAATGCCACAAATAATGCTAATCAAAGTAGTTTTACCTGCACCATTGGGTCCAAGCATCGCAAAAATTTCTCCTTTTTTGATATTGAGGTTTATATTTTTTAAAGCATTAAAGCCATTATCATAAACTTTTGAGAGATTATTAATTACTATTTGATTTTCTGACATTCGGTCAGTTATATAACTATTAATTCACTTAATACAATCGACTAAAATTTCATCTTTTTAGCTTTAAGAACCAAAAAAGGTAAAAAAGTTGCAATGATAAATGACAAAAATAATAATGATTGGGATATAAACGGACTAAATATTTCTTTTGATAACAATATTCCAACTAACAAACTCTTTGAGAAATCTGGTGAAGGAAATAACAAAAATCCAGCTATAAACCCAATAATGATTGATATATATGCGGTTTTTTCATCAATCTTATCATAAAAACTATAAAAAACAGTTATCACGAATGCACAACAAAATAAGTCAGCCAGTAAAAACAAATATAAAATATCAAAGCCATAAGATGCAATTACAAAAGATATTATGGATAAAAAAACAATTATATATTTTGAAAAATTTAAATAATTAGTCTTTTTTTTAAATTCAAATGTAGCTTTACCATCAACTATAATTAAACTTGATATTGCATTAATTAAGGTATCTACAGTTGAGATAGTTAATGCTAGACCTAAAATAATAATTACTATTGATAAAAACATTGCTTGTTCATTTAGTAACAAATAAAAAAAACTTAGATCGGGCCTTATTGATGAATTGAGTGAAAAACCAACAAGTCCAGTAAAACCCATAAAAAAAACAATCGGTACAATTATCAAAAAAGATAAAATCAAACTTTTTTTTAAAGTTTTATAATCTTTTGCTGCGTAAATACGTTGCCAATTACCTTGGTGAAATAGATTTGTTGCTGCGACAGCAATAAAAAAAGTTAAACCAGAAGTATAACCAGGCAAATAAGATTCGCTTAAAAGATGTGGGTTTTTTTCTTTTACAAAATCAAATGAAAATTTTGATCCTGTGAAAGACAAAATATATATTAAAGAAATCAATAATAATGAACCAATGACAAACATTTGAATGTTATCTGTCAATATTGAAGCTTTTAATCCACCATATAAACTATAAGTTAAAGTACACAATAGCACAATTAAAGCAGTGAACCAAAGTTCAGTACCTGAAATATAGTTAATCAAAACTGCAACCGCTGTAACTTCAGCACATAAGAAAATAAACATATAAAAAATTGTCATCAGTAAAATAAGTTTAAATAAACTTTTACCAAATTTTTTTCTTAAAAATTCAATGAGCGTGGAACCTTGAGGAAACTCTTTTCTAATTTTTTTTCCAAGATATATAAAAAAAAACATTGGAAAAGCTGTCCCAAGAGAATATCCAATTACTGCACCTAAACCACCCCAAGTTGCAGCTGAAGCGGGACCAAAAAGAATCCAAGCTCCTAGCGCAGACGCTGTCAAACTTGTTGTTAATGAGAGAAATCCAATATTTCTATTTGCAGTTAAATAATTTTTTAATCCTTGATAGTTTTTAGAATAATAAATTCCAAATGATAAAAAAATTAAACATATAACAATTACTAAAGATAATGCGGTTGATTGTGTTAAAAAATATGTTTTATCCATTGTTCCCTTTCTGAATTACCGGACAGGTTCATAGGGTTTAATCTCAGTCTGTTAAGACACCCCTTTGGACATATTAATTTATTTTATTGAATTAGAAAAGAATAAATCAAAATTTCGAAATTAATTTAAATTGATTATAGTTTTATTTTATCAATTTGTGCGTGAGCTTCTTTAATTGATTTTTCATAATCTAGAGCCATTTGATCCGCACTGATTGTCTCAACTTTTTCAATACCAAAGAAATTCAAAATAAATTTCAACCAAGGAGTTAAAAAATCTTCATTACTATTTAACTTAGTACCTCCTGATGTAATTACTAAATAAGCTTTTTTATTTTTTAACAAACCTTCTCTTCTGCCATTAGGTTTAAATTTAAATGTTTCTCCAATTCTTGCTGCCAAATCCGACCAAGCTTTTAAAGTTGCAGGAGGACCATAATTATAAATTGGTGCTGAAATAATTATAATATCACTCTCTTTAAGTTCTTTTACAAGTTGATTAGAGAGCTCAAACATTTTTTTGTGATTTTCATTTTGGTCTTTTTCATCAATATTCATTCCAGATTCTGTTAAACCACTCACAAAAACCATCTCTTCATTTAGATCTCTATATATAACCTCATCTTCAGGTTTTTTAATTTTTTCAAGTAACTTTTTAGCTAAAGCTCTTGAGGTCGATCCCTCTTTTCTAGCGCTTGAGTCAATTTGATAAATCTTCATAATCAATCATCCAAAGTTTTGCAAAAAAGGAAATATGTTAAGTAAATAATAACCTAATGCTTGTAACTGATTTGTTAATATTAATATACCGGTAATTAATAATATTACACCACCAATTTTTGAAATTAAATTAATGTTCTTTTTGAAATTTTTTGAAAAAATTAAAAATTTTTGAATTAAATAACCCGACAAAATAAATGGTAACGCAAGACCTAAAGAATAAAATGATAAAAGTATAATACCTCTGTTAATACTCTCTTCTGTTGAAGCAAGTGCTAAGATTGATCCAAGAATAGGGCCTATGCATGGTGTCCAGCCAAAAGCAAAAGCCATACCAATTAATATTGGACTAAAAAAATTAGTGTTACTATTTGTGTGAAGTCTTTTTTCATAATTCAAAAATTTTAAATTTATAATTCCAATTAAATGTAAAGATAAAATACAGATTACTAATCCAGCACCAATTCTTAATTCATTTGAATTTTTTAATAATACTTGGCCTAAAAAAGTTGAAGCAGCGCCAAAAATAATAAAAACAATTGAAAAACCAATAGTAAAAAGAATGATAGGAATTAAGTTTATATTTTTTTTTTCTGTTAACTCATTTAATGAAGTACCAGAAATATAAGAGATATAACCAGGTATTAATGGTAATACACATGGCGATAAAAAACTTATCAAACCCGCGCCTAAAGCAATAAAAATTTCTAACATTTAAAAAATAAAATTTATATTATTCCTTGTAAGGAACAACGTGGTGTTTTTGAGCACCAAGTTTATCTATGCCTAAAACTACTTCCTCTCCACCTTTTAAAAACTGAGGTGGCTTCATATTCTCTCCAACACCTGGAGGCGTCCCAGTGCAACAAATATCACCAGGGTGTAAGCTCATACACGAGCTCATATAAGAAACTAAAGTTTTAACATCAAAAATCATTTTACTTGTATTTCCAGTCTGCATCCTTTTCCCATTTACATCTAAAAACATATCTAAATTTTGATAGTCTGGTAATTCGTCTGTAGTAACTATGAACGGGCCTATTGGACCAAAAGTATCAAAACCCTTTCCTTTATCCCAAGTTAAACCTCTATTCTTTTGAAAATCTCTTTCACTCACATCATTAACTAGAAAAAAACCAAGAACATGATCTAAGGCGTTTTCAATACTAACATTTATAGCTTTTTTTCCTATTACAAAACCAATTTCAACTTCCCAATCAGTATGATTTGATCCTTTAGGAACAATGATAGGATCGTTTGGTCCAGTAATACAACTAGTGAATTTTGAGAAAATAATCGGTTCTTTTGGTATTGGCAAATTTTGTTCTTCGGCATGATCTTTGAAATTTAAACCAATACCAATAAATTTTGCTGGGTTAGAGACGCATGCACCTATTCTAGAATTTGAATCAAGCTTTGGTAAACTTGAAATATCAGTTTTTTTCAATTTTTCTAATGTATCAAAATTCAATGTGTCAGGGTTAAAATCATTAATTATTGACGACAAATCTCGGTAATTGTTTTCACTATCTATGATTGCTGGTTTTTCTTCTCCAACACTACCTATTCTACATAATTTCATATTTCTTTTTCTAGACTTAAAAAATTAACTCCTTTTGTAGTAAATGAATTTTATTCACTAGTCAATAATTTGTGGTTCTTGCTAATCGAGCTGCACCCCGAACACCGCTTGCATCACCAAATTTAGGTTTTAAAAAAGTCCCCTCAAATTCACCCCCTGCTACAAATTTTTTCATTTTTTGTTTAATTTCATCTAAAAAATTTATTTCATTAGATACCCCACCCCCGAAAACAAACACATCTGGATCAATAATATTAACAACAGTGGCTAAAGACATAGCGAGTTGATCTTTATATTTATCAATTAATTTTTCTGCATCTAAATCAAGTTTTCTATGCATCTCAAATATCTTTTGGGCAGATAAATCCTTTTTAAACTCGTTTTTGAACGCTTTAGAAATACCTATACCCGCAACAAAGTTTTCTATTTCCCCAGCTCTTAAATTAGTTTTTTTTATTTGAACACCTTCAATACAAGCGCTCGGTATTTGATTATGTCCCCATTCTCCAGTAATCCCATTAGGTCCATTGACAATTCGTTTATCTATAACTAAACCGCCTCCAACACCAGATCCAAGAATTACCCCAAAAACTATTTTATAATGTTTTCCAGAACCATCTATTGCTTCTGATAAAGCAAAACAGTTTGCATCATTTTCACAATAAATTTCTTTACCAATCTCACTCCGTAAATCTCTTTGTAAAGGTTTGCCATTTATCCAAAAAGAATTAGGCGCATTTTTAACTAGTCCTGTTTGAATAGAATGAATCCCTGGATGACATACACCCACTGGTAATTCTTTACCAGCTTTACGCTCAAGTTCGATAACTATTTTTTTAATTATGGATAATGTATCTTTATAATTTTTTGGAACTTCAGTTCTTTCTCTATGATGCTCATTGCCAACATCATCTAATAACACATACTCTATTTTACTTGCCCCAAGATCAATACCAATCTGCATATTTTATCACATTAATTTATTTATTTCTTTATTTATAAAAAGTTTTGGGATTTTACATGTTGTACTGAGTTTAATTGGTTTATTTGTTTTAGCAGATTGCATAGTTGATTGTATCAAGTCAAGAACATGCAAAGATACTTCTCCATTGCATCTATGTGTCTTTTTTTTATCAATACAATAAGCCATTTCTGCAAGACCAACTCCTCTGTAATTAGCGTTAGTAGGTGACTCATTTGCTCTAGAACTTTGCGTTCTAATATTAATTTTTCCTAGCGGCATTTGATTTGTTTTAAATTCTTTCCATGGGCTTCCTAATTTTTTACAAACATAAACTGAACCACCAAACATATTAGGATCTGGCACAATCATTGAACCTTTGGTTCCATAAAGTTCAATATGATTTCTTTGATGGGCTATAACATCAAAAGATAAAGTGAGTCTGATTATGCTTCCATTTTCAAATATGATTGTTGTAAAATATGTCGTTGGACATTCTACCTTAATTCTTTTTCCCTTTTTAGGACCAATACCAATTGTTCTAAATCGTGAACCTTTCATTAAACTTGCTGCTTTTACCTCTTTGGCTGGACCCAATAAATTTACTAATGCTGTGAGGTAATAAGGTCCCATATCAATTACTGGACCACCTTCTTTTTTTGCAAACCATGGTTCTGGGTCTGGATGGTAAGATTGAACCCCTGGAAAAGCAAAAATCGCATTACCTAAATTTACTTTGCCTATACTTTTGCTTTCTAATAATTCTTTCGATTTTTGATTGCCTCCTCCTAAAAAAGTATCTGGAGCATTTCCTAAGTATAATTTCTTTTTTTTTGAGAGCTTTAGTAATTCTTTTCCGTCTTTTAAATTAATTGCTAATGGTTTTTCTGAGTATACATGTTTACCATTTAACAAAGACTTTTTTGCAATTTGGTAATGAACTTTTGGAGGGGTTAGATTTAATATTATTTCAACCTGTTTATCTTTTAGTAAATTACTTACCGAAACTGCTTTAATTTTATAAATTTTAGCACATTTCTTAGCTGCTTTTTCTTTAACATCTGCACATTTAATGATTTTAAAATTTTTGAAATATTTGTGAGCTCTGAAATATGTTTCTGCGATATGACCACAACCAATTAAGCCAACTTTAAATACTTTGCTCATTAGGGTTATACTCCCTGTCTTTGTTTTGCTTTACCTTCTTTGTGTAATTTTAGAGCTTTTTCATTTTCTTTGGTTTTGGGAATTTCTAAAGTTGGACTTTCCCAATAAGCTGATCCTTCAAGCCATTGATACGAATGAGTTTTGATTGAAATAACGTAAGTCACTTTTGATTTCTTCGCTCTTTTGAAAGCTTCCTCTAATTCACTGATAGAACTTACCTCTTCAGACTTTGCCCCCATACTTTCTGCATGTTTTGCAAAATTTACTTTTACTAAATTTGAAACATTTGAACTCTCAAACAAACAATTAAATTCTTTTCCACCTTTAAATAATTGAAGTCTATTAATGACAGCGTGACCACCATTATCACAGACAATTACAATTAGTTTATTATTAGTTATTACAGATGAATATATATCTGAATTATAAAGTAAATATGATCCATCACCTACAAATGTGATAACTTCTTTGTCTGGGTTGGCCATTTTAATTCCTAAAGCTCCAGAAATTTCATAACTCATACAACTAAAGCCCCACTCTGTTTCATGAGTATTAAGTTCTCTTGGTCTCCAAATTTGAACAACTTCACCTACCAAACCTCCAGCTGCAGTGACAGCGATATCACTTGGATCAGAGTTTCTATAAATTGCACCAACTGCATGAGCGTAACTTGGGAGATTTTGATTAGTTGGCCCACTTTCTTTATCAACATATTCATTCCAAGATTTAAGTTCATCTCTAGATTTTTTATGCCATTCCTCGGATGCTTTCCAATCACCTAAAGCTTGTGATAGTTCATTTAGAGAAACTTTTGCATCTCCAATAATTGATTGTGCCATATGCTTACTAGCATCAAATCTTGCAACATTAATTGATACTAATGAAAAATTTGGATTTTCAAAATTGGACCATGACCCAGTTGTGAAATCTCCTAACTTAGTTCCAATAGCAATCGCTAAATCAGTTTTTTTTGCAAAGTTGTTTGCTGCTTTTCCTCCTAAACCTCCAATAGGTCCTAAAAAATGAGAATGATCTCTTTTCATAGAAGAATAACCCATTACAGTTTGTGTTACAGGTATATTGTGTTTAACTGCAAAAGTAGAAAGTTCCTCCATTGCATCTGAGTAAAAAACACCTCCACCAGAAATTATGATTGGATTTTTTGATTTTTTAATTTTTTCAGCTGCCTCTTTAATTTGAAAATCATCAGGTCTTGGTCTTCGTATATTATGGATTTTTTCTTTAAAAAAATCCTCAGGATAATCAAAAATTTCTCCTTGTATATCCTGACATAAAGATATGCATACTGGACCACAATCAGCTGGGTCTAATAAAACTTGTACAGCTTGGGGAAATGTTTGTAAAATTTGTTCTGGTCTAGTTATTCTATCAAAATATTTTGTAACTGGTTTAAAAGCATCATTTTGAGTAATTCCTGGATTATTAAAATGTTCTACTTGTTGTAAAACTGGATCAGGCATCCTGTTTGCGTAAGTATCACCTGGAAGAAATAAAATTGGCAGTCTATTACTCATCGCAACTGCTGCAGCTGTTACCATATTTGTAGAACCAGGACCTACAGAACTTGTTGCTACAAATACTTGTTTTCTTCTTTTTGCTCTAGCGTAAGCAATTCCTGTTAAAGCCATGTTTTGCTCATGATGACCTCTATAAGTTGGAAGTTTATCTTTATTTTCCTCTAAAGCTTGTCCTAAACAAGCTACATTACCATGACCAAATATTCCAAAAGCACCAGCGAATAAAGGTTCTTTTTTACCATCGATAAGAATTTTTTGAGAAGTCAGGAACTTTACAATTGCATGAGCACATGTAAGCTTTATTTTTTTCATAATTGTAGATATATTCTCTTAAAATTTCGCTTAATTAACCATAAAATAAAAATTATGTATAGTAAATTTGGGCAGTTCATTGATGGTAAGTGGCAACAAGCGGAAAAAAAAGAAACTTACGATGTTATAAATCCTGCTACGGAAGAAATTATTGGCCAAGCGTCTAAAGCGTCTTCAGCAGATGTTCAAAAAGCTCTTAAATCTGCAGAGAAAGGTTTGGAAGTTTGGAAAAACACTTTACCTTGGCAGAGATCATATATTATTAGAAAAATTGCTGATCTTTTAAGAAAAAAACAAGATGTTTTAGCAAAATGGTTAACGATTGAAGTTGGAAAACCTTTAGCAGAGGGAATTGGCGAAACTGGTGGGGCTGCTGATATTTTTGAGTGGAATGCTGAAGAAACAAAAAGAATTTATGGACAAACAGTCGAAAGTCGATTTCCAGATACGAGAGTTCATGTTTATTATCAGCCAGTTGGAGTTGTAGCAGCTTTAGTGCCATGGAATTTTCCTTTAATTCTAGCAGCAAGAAAAATTTCAACAGCATTAGCTGCCGGATGTTCAGTAATTTGTAAGCCTGATGTAATTACTCCAGGAACAGTAATGGAGTTAGTAGATATTTGTAAAGAAGCGGGAGTCCCTCCTGGAGTTGTAAACTTATTATCAGGAGATCCTGAAAGTATTTCAAATGAGTTGTTAGAGTCTGATATTATTAAAAAAGTTTCAATTACTGGATCAACAAGAGTAGGTAAATTAATCTTAAAAAAGGCCGCAGACAAAGTTCAAAGAGTCACTATGGAGCTTAGTGGACACTCACCTTTTATAGTTTTTGATGATGTTGATATAAATAAAGTTGCAGATATGGCAATTACTGCAAAATTTAGAAATAATGGTCAAGTTTGTATTTCACCTAACAGATTTTATATACAAGAAAATAAAAAAGACGAATTCATTAATGCGTTTATTGAAAGAACAAAAAAATTAAAAATTGGTAATGGTTTAGATGAAGGAGTTCAGTTAGGTCCTCTAACAACTGCAAAAAGATTAGGAGAAATTGAAGAATTAGTTGAAACAACTAAAAAGGAAGGAGCAAAAGTTTTATTGGGTGGAAAAAGACCTCAAGGTTTTAACAAAGGATATTTTTATGAGCCAACAGTTTTTGACAATGTAAAGGACAATTTTACAATAATGAAACAAGAACCATTTGGTCCATTAGTTCCAATGTTGTCATTTAAAACTTTTGATGAAGTAGTTGAGAGAGCTAATGATAATGACTTAGGATTATGTAGTTATATTTATACAAATTCTATGGACAAAGCTCACAGAGCTTCAGAATTAATGGAAACTGGTACTGTAGCGGTTAATACTCCTGCAGTTGCGATAGCTGAGGCACCTTTTGGCGGAATTAAACAAACTGGATATGGACGTGAAGGTGGTTCAATGGCAATTAAAGATTATCTTAATATAAAGTACACTCACCTTGGTTTGAAATCTTAAAATGAGGCCAAATAAAATAAAAAAGATGATGAGAGATGGTGAGCAAATAATTAATGGCTGGTTACAAATTCCTAGCTCTTTTTCAGCGGAAGTAATGTCTCATCAAGGTTGGGACTCGCTTACAATTGATATGCAACATGGTGTTATAGATTATCCAAATGCATTACAAATGCTGCAATCAATTTCATCTACAGATGTTACTCCTTTAGCAAGAGTAAACTGGAATGAACCAGGACAAATAATGAAAATTTTAGATGCAGGGTGCTACGGCGTAATTTGTCCAATGGTGAGCAACAAATTTGAAGCTGAAAAATTTGTTCAAGCATGCATGTATCCCCCTAAAGGGTATAGAAGTTTTGGACCAATTAGAGGATTAATTTATGGAGGTTCAGATTATGGAGATTTTGCCAACGATGAGATTTTAAAAATGGCAATGATAGAGACAAAAGAGGCCTTGGATAAATTAGATGAAATTATGAGTACGCCTGGAATAGATGGAATTTATATTGGACCTGCTGATTTAAGTCTGGCTATAGGTCAAAAACCAGCTTTTGATAATCCTGAAGGAAGTCCAACTTATGAAAAGATTTTGAATATATTGGAACATGCAAAAAAAAATAAAATTTTTGCAGGTATTCATAATGCTAGTCCAGAGTATGCAAAAAAAATGCTTAATTTAGGATTTAATTTGGTAACCATTGGATCCGATCAAAGGTATATGAGTGCAGGTGCAAAAGATGCTGTATCTAAATTAAAATCAATCAAATCAAAAGAAGACTCTAAAGCTTACTAAATTTAAGTGTCAGATAAAAAAAAAATTTTGATAATTCAACCTATTCATAAAGCGGGGATAGATCTCATAAAGAATAACACAAATTATGATTATGAGATTATTGAAAATATAGATGACAAAGATATTAAACAAAAAATTTTGGAGTGTGATGGTCTATCAATTAGAACAGCAAATTTATCTAGCGAATTAATCAATATATCAAAAAAACTTAAGATTATATCTCGCCATGGCGTTGGGTACGACAATATTGATCTCAAGTCTTCTAAAGAAAAAAATATCACCTTGGCAATTACGGCTACAGCAAATGCTGTTGCGGTGGCAGAACATGTTATGTTTATGTTGCTCAATATATCAAAGAGAAAAAACATGTATGATGAGGCTGTTAAAACAGGAAATTTTTCTAATAGAAACAAACTTCCAAAAACAATTGAACTTTGGAAAAAAAATATTTTAATTGCTGGATTTGGTAGAATTGGTCAATCTTTAATTAGAAGATGCAAAGGATTTGAAATGAATGTTTTTGTTTATGATCCATTTGTTTCAAAAGATATTATTGAGGAATTGGGTGGAAAAAAAGTTGAAGATCTTACAGAAGCAGTAAAATCTATGGATGCCATTTCTTTACATATGCCTCTTAATGAAAAAACGAAAAATATTATTAATTATGACTTACTTAAAACAATGAGGAAAAATTGTATAATTATTAATGCTGCAAGAGGTGGAATGATTAATGAGAATGACTTAGATAAAGCATTAAATGAAAGTCTTATATTTGGTGCAGGTTTAGATGTTTTTGAAACAGAACCACCTAAAGAGGATAATCCTTTGCTAAAAAACAATAAAGTTTTTTTAAGTCCTCATACCGCTGCATTTACTGAGGAATGCATGATAAGAATGGGAAAAGAAACAATACAAAATATAATTGATTTTTTTGAAAAAAAATTAGACAAATCAAAAATTATTAAACTTTAATTATGCGAATAAATTTCAAAAATTTTGGACTATTAGAAGCATTAGTATTTTTATCATTAGCATATGTGGTTGGGATGTTGATTTGGACCGCAAGTACAAGGCCCGCAGTTGAAGCAAAAGCTAACTTAGTCAAAGAAAATCATAAGAAAGTAGTCGATTTTATCAATGGAGAAATAAATAATTGCGGGAATAATGATGAAGGTAAATTGACTGTTTGGGGTGATCCGTGTAATGGCGAGTGGTCCTCATCCAAAGTTGTGAATTATATAAACAAAAATCTTAATATAGAGAATCCTTTTTCAGAGGATACTAAAGTAAAAACTGATCCTGATCCTAGAATTAAAGCAGAAGGTAAGGCGGGGCAATCAGTTGAGATGGGTGTTATATTTGTGATGTCATCAAATTTTTTACCTGATCCTGGATCTGAATGGGTTGTGGGTACTTGTTTTAAATCTCCATGTGTTGCTGCTGGAAATAATGAACTAACTTCACTCTATAGATAATCAATTTTTATAAATTTCAATTTCAGATTTTTTCAATGTATCTGTAAGATAATTATAACCAATTTTTGCATACTCTAACGGATTTGCTTTTGCCGGATCCTGCTCTGCCTCAACCACCAACCATCCTGAATAATTATTATTTTTTAATACATTAAATAAAGGTTGATAATCAATACAACCATCTCCTGGTACTGTAAACGCACCCTCTAAAAAAGCACCTCTAAAACTTAAATCCTCTTTTAAAGATTTTTCAAGAACTTGTTTTCTTATATCTTTACAATGGACGTGCAAAATTCTTTCATGATAATTTTGTAATATGTATTTTGAGTCCCCTTTTGCAAATAACATGTGTCCTGTATCTAATGTTAATTTTACACTTTCATGAGTATTTTCTATAAGTCTTTCAGTATCTTTTTGAGTTTCAATTACTGTTCCCATATGATGATGATATGCCAAAGGCATTCCTTCATCCTCTAAATATTTTCCTAGTTCAGAAATTTTTTCACAAAACTTCTGCCATTCGTCCCTTTCCATTTGAGGCCGAGTTGATAATTTTCTATTAGGATCTCCTTGAATAGAGCCAGAAACTTCCGCAAAAACTATACAAGGTGCATCACAATCTTTAAATAAATCTAGTTGTTCTTGAATGGATTTTTTTTCTTCCTCAACAGAATTTTTTCTTAGATTAGCACCATACCATCCTGAGCAAAGTTTAAGATTAAATTGATCTAATTTTGGAATTAATTCCGAAGATTTCTTTGGAAATTTTCCACCAGACTCTATGCCTATATAGCCTGCTTCATTGGCTTCTTTTAAACATTGTTCTAATGAGGTGTCACCACCTAACTCAGGCATGTCATCATTACTCCATGCAATGGGTGCAACTCCTAATTTTACTGACATAAGAAATTTTTTTAGTTAAGTTATTATTTTAATACAAATTTTAAATGATTGATATAGCTTTATTTGGACTTGGTAGAATTGGTATTATGCATGGAAAAAATTTAATGCGTAGTAAAGATTTTAATCTTAAATATATTTATGACATTGAACAAAAATTATCTAAAAAGTATTCAAAAACATTAAAAACAAAAGCTATAAACAATCCATCTTTGGCTTATAAAGATAAAGATATAAAAGCTATTTTTATTGCCTCAACAACATCAACACATATTAAATTTATTTTAGATGGTGTTAAGAATAAAAAAATTATCTTTTGTGAAAAACCACTGGATTTAAGTATTAAGAAAATTGAGTCCTGCAAAAAAAAAATTAAAAGATTAAATCCAAAAATACAATTAGGTTTTAATAGACGATATGACCCAACACACAATAATTTAAGAAAACAATTACTAAGTGGAAAAATAGGTAAATTAGAAAAAATTATTATCACTAGTCGTGATCCTGCCCCACCAACTATGAAATATCTAAAAGAATCTGGTGGTATTTTTAGAGATATGATGATCCATGATTTTGATCTTGTTAGATTCTACCTTGGTAATGATGAGCCTGCGAAAATAATAGCTTCTGGTAGCAACATATCAGACAAAAGATTTGATAAAATAAAAGATTTTGAATTAGCATCTACCATAATTAGATCTAAAGCTGGTGTTCAGTGCATAATAACTAATTCCAGACATTGTAGTTTCGGTTATGATCAAAGAATAGAATTATTTGGATCAAAAGGTATGTTAATTTCAGAAAATAAAAGACAAAACGAGACATCTTTATATTCTGCACAATCAACTTCGAACAAATCTCCTTTGCTTAATTTTTTTATTGAGAGGTATAAAGATGCTTATAAAAATCAACTAAAGGATTTTGCAAAATTTATAAGAAAGAAAATTCAACCTCTTGCAGGATTTGAAGAGGGAAGAAAAGCTCTGATAATTGCGAATGCAGCTCAAAAATCTTTACAATCAAAAAAGTTTGAAAAACTTAATCTTTAATTGAATCAACCATAAGTAGAATGCAACCTGTCTGCTTTACAACCAAATAATATTTTGATTAGATTTTATTTTTAAAAGTTAACTTTAATTAGAGGAAAATAATGAAAACAATAAAAAACTTTATATTAGCTTTAGCTGCATGGGCAATGATGTCTGTATCTGCTTTAGCTGTAGATATAATTGTGGTTTCTCATGGTCAAGCAAA
>LUMR01000087.1_pt1 | contig 21162 bp, 24 predicted proteins | sample 730041 | NCBI WGS metagenome assembly LUMR01 (sample SAMN03860258, study PRJNA289734) | marine metagenome | biome: seawater column; feature: ocean; material: water; isolation source: Red Sea water column Station 12 - depth 10m | place: Saudi Arabia: Red Sea | collected 2011-10-15 | depth 10 m | reverse complement strand
GCTTTGCCTTGCCCGATCAATTGCAGTCAGCGGCCCCCTTGGTTCCTGCCCTGCGCTCCAGCTGGTTGGTCATGCACGTGAGCGTGATCATGGTGAGTTACGCCGCACTGCTGGTGGGATCCCTGCTCTCCCTGGCGGTGTTGGTCACCGATCGCGGCCAATCCCTGGAACTGCGGAGCAGTTCCATTGGCAGTGGTGGATTTCGTCAGGCGGCCTCGATCGCGAATGGTGGTTCTGTTCAGCTGCAATCGGTTCAGCTGAGCACCAATGAGCAACTCGACAGCCTCAGTTATCGCACCATCACCGTTGGGTTCTTGATGCTTACGGTGGGCATCGTGAGTGGTGCTGTTTGGGCGAATGAAGCCTGGGGCAGCTACTGGAGCTGGGATCCCAAGGAAACCTGGGCCTTGATCTGCTGGCTGGTGTATGCCGCTTATCTGCACACACGCCTCAGTCGCGGTTGGCAGGGCCGACGCCCAGCTCTTGTGGCTGTTGTTGGCCTTGTGGTGATCGCTGTTTGTTACATCGGGGTGAATCTGCTGGGCATTGGTTTGCACAGCTACGGCTGGTTTTTCTAACCAGCACTTTGTGTGAACTCGATAGAGGCTCAACCGCCATCGACCTGACATCCAACAAGGGCACCGCCAACAGCCCCGGCAGGAATCGACCAGATCCAGTTGTCCTTTTTGGCAAGCGCGCCTCCCAAGGCTCCACCTAGAACGCCGCCAGCGAGGGTTCCTTCCAAACAAGAATTGTCGTCCTCTGCTGCGGGAGTCGCCATAACCTTTCGTCCTCCTGACGTTGTCGGTGGATGAGCTGAATGGTTGTGGGCGTGATGCCCCTCCTTGTGCTTGTGGCTTTTGCGCCCATGGAAATGCAGGGTCTTGGGGCAGGGCCGTTCGACCCTCTCCTCTCGACTGCTGACGTACCCAGGCTTTTCTCTGGTGCCGGGATGGTAAGTCTCAACATATTGATTCTGGTAGCAAGTCTTCGCCCTTGAATATGTCTTGTTGGCTAGGGCTGGTTCACTCAAGAGCGTCATCAACGCGACTCCTGTGAAAAGCCCGGAAAAAACTTTTTTCACAATGAACGGGTTGCTCTGTGATTTATTTTGCCTTCCCGAATAAGAAAGGGTCTGTCAACTTCAGTTGGATCTATGACAGGATGCATCTGGGCATGAACTTATTGCTTTTTGTTGGTTTTATCGTAATGAGTTTTTTCTCTTCGAATCAATCCCCCAGATGAGGGATTGATCCTTTGGTCCAGATCCCCCATTCCAGGGATGTTTCGCCCGGGTTCAGTTTGTGAAGATGGCCCACCATCAGTGGAAGAGATTCTTGAGCTGCATGCCTGCAGCTGCGGATGGAAACCATGGTGGAGATGTGGGTCTGGCAGCGCAAGCGGCCGCCACCAGGGGATCGAGGCCTTACGGACTCTCCCCACCACTCAGGGGGGATCGAGGTCCACTTGGACTCTCCCCCCACACCAATCAACTCTGGGTTGTGATCACAACCCTCTCCTGTGCAGTAGGAACGAACAAATCAGCGCCTGCAGGGGCATTCCTCACTGAGATGAGCGATGCCGGTTCGTTTGTTGGGAGGTTTCGCTCTCTTCTGCTTCAGAGCGCAGATAACGCTTCCGCTGCGCCGATTCCAGGCCAGACAGCAAGACAGCGCGTCTTGAAGGTGCGACCCGCTGAGGCCGATCAAGACCCCGAAGCAGTGGATGGATGCCTCGTCTGCTCATGCTGTTCTCTCGGTTATGCGTGAATCTCGCGCCGTGACCTGTGGTCCATCGCGTGACTGAATAATTCCATGATCTTCAGTCTTGTTTTGTGATCCACGTCACTGATTGGCGTGATGCCCTTCCAAGTTGTTGTTGGCTTCTCAGGACATGCATCAAGCCAACGGGCAAAAAGGAAGGCCACCCCTGCAAAGGGATGGCCTAAACCTTGTTGGCGTTCTTTGAAGCTGAACGAAGCGTCTGGCTGTATGGCTTGTCAGACCAGTCAGGCAGCTTCTAGATCTTGCTCAGTTGGACCGTCGTCACGCATTGGACGCCTCCGACTTCGACTCTCCCAGTCTCCTCCAGAGGAGCTGCTTTGATCATCCGTATTTCAACTCAGCGGCAGGGAAGAGAGCCTGGGCCTGCCCGATGCGCAAAGTCAACGGAACTATTGAGCAAGATGTTGAAGGACTGCACCGATATTCATGCTCCCTTTGAGATATCCGGCAAAAGCCAATGCGATCACACCAGCATTCAGCGCCAGGAAGGCGGCAACCAATTTGACGTCATCATTCATCCATTGATTATCGGAGGCCTGTTCGCATCACTGTGGACATCAAATCTTTGGAGATGTTGAAACTGTTCAAGCGCTGGGTTCTTTCTTGAAGTGCTCATAAAAAAAGCCCGGCATCGGCTGCCGGGCTTGTGGTGTTCAGCTGATGGTCTCCTGATCAGGCAAGAACAGCTTCCTTGCTGCTGCTGTTGCGGATGCCCTTGATCGCTTCGGCGTAATCGGGCTGGTTGAACACACCGGAGCCGGACACAATCGCGTTGGCACCTGCTTCGATCACCTTCCAGGCATTGCCGGCTTTGATGCCGCCATCCACTTCGATCCAGGGATCGAGACCCTTTTCGTCGCACATGCGGCGCAGGTCGCGAATTTTCTGAACCTGGTTCTCGATGAAGCTCTGGCCCCCGAAACCGGGGTTCACGCTCATGATCAGCACCAGATCGCAGAGCTCGAGGCAGTACTCGAGGGTGTCGATCGGTGTTGATGGGTTCAGGACTGCACCTGCTTTTTTGCCCAGGTCCTTGATCTGAGCCAGGTTGCGGTGCAGATGAGGGCAGGCTTCAACCTGCACGGAAATGATGTCGGCACCGGCTTTGGCGAAGTCGGGGACGTACTTCTCCGGCTCAACGATCATCAGGTGAACGTCCAGGGGCTTCTGGGTCACCGGCCGCAGCGCCTCAACAATCAGCGGTCCAATGGTGATGTTCGGAACAAAGCGGCCGTCCATCACATCCACATGGATCCAATCCGCACCGGCTTCGTCCACGGCTTTCACTTCTTCGCCGAGGCGTGCGAAGTCAGCCGACAGGATTGACGGCGAGATCACCAGGGGCTTGGTGCTCATGGATGAGGAGCGCGAAGTGCCGGGAGATTTTAGGGACTCCTGCAACCACTGATACAGTGAGCCGCGCTCAGACGTCGAGATCCACTGCGGCGACGGCCAACTGCCCGTCCAGGAGATCTCGCCAACCCGTCCCACCTCATCCGGAGTCCCGTGGATCAGACCCTCATTCAGGAAATTCTCGAGATCGTCGAGCAGGCCGCCATCGCTTCCGCCTCGCTCTCCGGCAAAGGCCTGAAGGATGAAGCCGATGCATTGGCCGTTGATGCCATGCGCAAGCGCATGAATCAGATCCAGATGCAGGGCCGCATCGTGATCGGCGAGGGGGAACGTGATGAAGCCCCGATGCTCTACATCGGAGAAGAGGTCGGCACCGGCACCGGCCCCGGCGTTGACTTTGCTGTTGACCCTTGCGAAGGCACCAACCTCTGCGCCTTCAACCAGCGCGGCTCCATGGCTGTTCTCGCCGCTTCCGACCGTGGCGGTCTGTTCAACGCCCCCGACTTCTACATGAAGAAGCTGGCTGCTCCTCCGGCAGCCAAGGGCAAGGTGGACATCCGCAAATCAGCCACTGAAAACATCAAGATCCTCAGCGAGTGCCTGGGTCTCCCCGTCGACGAGCTGAACATCGTGGTGATGGATCGCGCCCGTCACAAGGACCTGATCGCTGAGATCCGTGCCACCGGCGCTCGCATCCAGCCCATCTCCGATGGAGACGTTCAGGCCGCCATCGCCTGCGGTTTCGCTGGTACCGGAACCCACTGCCTGATGGGCATCGGTGCTGCCCCTGAAGGTGTGATCTCCGCCGCTGCCATGCGCGCTCTTGGTGGTCACTTCCAGGGCCAACTGGTGTATGACCCTGCGATTGCTCAGACCTCCGAGTGGGCTGACATGACCAAAGAGGGCAACCTGGCGCGTCTCGCTGAGATGGGCATCGCCGATCCCGACAAGGTCTATGAAGCTGAGGAGCTGGCCTGCGGCGAGCATGTTTGTTTCGCTGGCAGCGGCATCACGGATGGTCTGCTCTTTGATGGCGTTAAGTTCGAAAAGGACTGCACCCGCACAAGCAGCCTGGTGATCAGCAACCTGGACAACACCTGCCGCTTCACCAACACCGTGCACATCAAAGACGGCGCCCAGAGCATCGCTCTGAGCTGATCGTCATCAACTGGTTGAGAGGAACGTCTTCATGCATATCTCCGTCGTCGGCCTCAGTCATCGGACGGCACCGGTGGAGATCCGGGAACGGCTCAGCATCCCTGAGCAGACCATGGAGACGTCCCTTCAATCCCTCCGCGGCAATGAGCAGGTGCTCGAGGCATCGATCCTCAGCACCTGCAACCGCCTTGAGATTTACACCCTGGTCCGCAATCCGGACCTCGGCGTGTCTGCTGTCAGCGACTTCCTCAGCAGCCACTCCGGTCTTGAAACAGGGGAGCTGACGCCCCACCTGTTCAGTTACCACCACGAAGACGCTGTCGACCACCTGATGCGGGTGGCAGCTGGTCTCGACAGCCTTGTGCTGGGGGAAGGTCAAATCCTCTCCCAGGTGAAAAAAATGATGCGGCTCGGCCAGGAGCACAAATCCCTGGGTCCGATCCTGAACCGCTTGCTCACCCAGGCTGTTTCCACCGGCAAACGGGTGCGCAGTGAAACCAACCTCGGAACGGGTGCTGTTTCGATCAGCTCAGCTGCCGTTGAGCTCGCCCAGCTCAAGCTCGGTCAATCCCGAGGTCTGGATCAACTGGTCACCCTGGAAAGCGAGCAGATCGCCGTTGTTGGTGCAGGGCGCATGAGCCGTCTGTTGCTCCAGCACCTTCAGGCCAAAGGTGCCTCGGGTGTTGTTCTGCTCAACCGCACCGTTGAACGGGCCGAGCAGCTGTCGGCTGATTTCCCTGATCTTCCTGTTCAGTGCAGGCCGCTTACGGATCTGGATCAGTACCTGAGCACCTGCTCGCTGATGTTCACCAGCACCGCCGCCGATGATCCGATCATTGATGCCGCACGTCTGGCTCCTCTGAACCGGCGCAGCAAGCTGCGCTTGATTGATATCGGTGTGCCGCGCAACATCGCTGCGGATGCTGCCGATGTGGACGGCGTTGAATCCCACGATGTGGACGACCTGCAAGAGGTCGTTGCCCGTAACCAGGAAGCCCGTCAGGCCATGGCCCGCGAGGCTGAGCAGTTGCTTCAGCAAGAAGCGCAGCAGTTCCTCGAGTGGTGGGACAGCCTTGAGGCTGTGCCGACCATCAACCAGCTGCGCTCTTCGATGGAGTCGATCCGTTCGGAGGAACTCCAGAAAGCCCTCAGCCGAATGGGCCCTGATTTCTCAGCCCGGGAACGCAAGGTTGTCGAAGCGTTGAGCAAAGGAATTATCAACAAAATCCTCCACACGCCGGTGACCCAGCTGCGGGCTCCCCAGACCCGTCAGGATCGCCAACAGGCCCTCCGAATTGTCGAACGACTGTTCGATTTGGAAGCTTCTTGAGCTCTTGAGCGATTCAGTCGCGATCTGAATCCCAGTAATCTCGACTGATTCTTCCCAAAGACGGTTGCGAAGCCAAAAACTCCGGTAAGTTCTTGCGGCAACGCCGATTTGGGACAGCGGCATGAAGCGGGTCTTGGCCATCATTCTGGGCGGCGGTGCAGGCACGCGCCTGTATCCGCTCACAAAAATGCGCGCCAAGCCGGCCGTCCCTCTGGCAGGCAAATATCGACTGATTGATATTCCGATTAGCAACTGCATCAACTCCGACATCAACAAGATGTACGTGATGACGCAGTTCAACAGTGCGTCACTGAACCGTCACCTCAGTCAGACCTACAACCTCAGTAATTCCTTTGGTGGCGGTTTTGTTGAGGTGCTCGCAGCTCAGCAAACCCCCGACAGTCCCACTTGGTTTGAAGGCACTGCAGACGCTGTACGCAAATACCAGTGGTTGTTCCAGGAATGGGATGTTGATGAATACCTGATCCTTTCCGGCGACCAGCTCTACCGGATGGATTACAGCCTCTTCATCGAGCACCACCGCCGCTCAGGTGCTGATCTCACCGTTGCTGCCCTTCCCGTTGATCCCAAGCAGGCAGAGGCTTTCGGTCTGATGCGGACCGATGAAAACGGCTCGATCAAGGAGTTCCGCGAGAAGCCCAAGGGTGATTCGCTGCTGGAGATGGCTGTCGACACCTCTCGCTTCGGCCTCAGTGCCGATTCAGCCAAGGAAAGGCCCTATCTGGCCTCGATGGGCATTTACGTCTTCAGCCGTCAGACCCTCTTTGATCTGCTCGACAAGCATCCCGGGCACAAGGATTTCGGCAAGGAGATCATTCCCGAGGCTCTCGCGCGGGGCGACAAGCTTCAGAGCTATGTGTTCGACGACTACTGGGAAGACATCGGCACCATCGGTGCGTTCTATGAAGCCAACCTCGCGCTGACCCAACAACCCACGCCCCCCTTCAGCTTCTACGACGAGAAATTCCCCATCTACACCCGTCCTCGCTATCTGCCCCCCAGCAAGCTGGTTGACGCCCAGATCACCAACTCGATTGTTGGCGAAGGCTCGATCCTGAAGTCCTGCAGCATCCACCACTGTGTTCTCGGGGTGCGCAGTCGCATTGAAAGTGACTGCGTGCTTCAGGACACGCTGGTGATGGGGGCCGACTTCTTCGAATCTCCAGACGAACGCGCTGTCTTGAAAGAGCGCGGAGGCATTCCTCTTGGCGTCGGCAAGGGCACCACGGTGAAACGCGCCATCCTCGACAAGAACACCCGCATTGGTTCGGGTGTCTCGATCATCAACAAGGACAACGTGGAAGAAGCCGACCGTTCCGATCAGGGCTTCTACATCCGCAACGGCATTGTGGTGGTTCAGAAAAACGCCACCATCGCTGATGGAACGGTGATCTGAGGGCAGCAACCGTTTTCAGGAATGAGCCGACGTCTTTCTGCCGATGGCTCATTCCTGACATTTATTGGTTGATTTGCGGTCGAGACCAGCCGAGATCAACACACTGAGATCAGTCCTCAGTGGTCCTTCAGGCCATGTCCAAGTCTCACTTCGGCCTCATCGGTCTTGGCGTGATGGGCGAGAACCTCGTCCTGAATGCGGAACGCAACGGTTTCTCCAGCGTTGTCTACAACCGCACCTACGCCAAAACCGAAGACTTCCTCCAGGGGCGTGGCAAGGACAAGAACATTCAGGGCGCCACTGACCTCGAAGATTTCGTTGGCAAGTTGGAGCGCCCCCGCCGGATTTTGATGATGGTGAAGGCGGGGCCTGCCGTGGATGCTGTTGTTGATCAGCTCTCCCCCTATCTCGAAGAAGGCGATCTGCTGATTGATGGAGGCAACTCCGACTACCACGACACCGAACGTCGGGTGAAGCAACTCGAGAGCAAGAGCTTCGGTTTCATCGGTATGGGTGTGTCCGGTGGCGCCAAAGGTGCCCTGGAGGGGCCGAGCATGATGCCCGGAGGAACCAAGACCTCCTACGAGGCCATCGAGGGCCTTGTGAACAAGATGGCGGCTCAGGTCGAAGACGGACCTTGCGTGACCTACATCGGTCCCGGCGGGTCAGGACACCTGGTGAAGACCGTCCACAACGGGATCGAATACGGCATTGAGCAGATCCTTGCCGAGGGCTACGACCTGATGAAGCGGGTCAAAGGAATGACCGGTGTGCAGATGGCCGACGTTCTCGGTCAATGGAACGCCACAGAAGAGTTGTCGTCGTATCTGGTGGAAATCACCGAGGTGTGTCTCCGCACCAAGGATCCCGTCGATGGCACTGATCTGGTGGAAAAAATCACCGATCAGGCTGGCCAGAAGGGCACGGGCCTCTGGACCGTGGTGACGGCGCTGCAGATGGGTGCTTCTGTTCCCACCATCTATGCCTCTCTCAATGCAAGGGTGATGAGCTCGATGAAGCCCCAACGCGTGGCGGCCGAATCGATCCTCAAAGGACCAACCATCAAGGACTTTGACCTGGGAACGCCTGACGATGCCATGGCTCCGCTGATGGATGCCACGGTGCTGAGCTGCATCGCCAGTTATGCCCAGGGCATGGAGCTTCTGCGAATCGCCTCCCAGGACCTCGACTATGAACTCCACATGCCGTCGATCGCTCAGATCTGGAAGGGTGGCTGCATCATTCGGGCCCGTCTGCTGAAGCGCATTCAGGATGCTTTCCACGCGGATCCCCAGCTGCCCAACCTGATGGTTGATCCCTGGTTCGCTGAACAGATCAACCGACGGCTTCCCGGACTGGCTCAAGTGGTGGCCGGTGCCGCCGAGGCCGGTATTCCCGTTCCCTGCTTCAGCAGCACCCTCGACTACATCAACAGCTACCGCTCCGGTCGCCTTCCTCAGAACCTGGTTCAGGCGATGCGCGATTGCTTCGGCTCCCACACCTACCAAAGGGTCGACAAGGAGGGCACGTTCCACACCGAATGGCTCAGCTGAGTGGTTGAGCGATGACCAACTACCGCATCGAGCGGGCGAAGGATCCTCAGGACCTCGCCCGTCAGGCCTGTGAAACTGTTGCCGCCCAAATTGATCTGGCCTTGGATCAACGGGACCGCTGCCAGATCGCTCTCTCCGGTGGGAGCACGCCCGCCAGCGCGTACTCCCTGCTCGGTCAGGAACGGTTGCCCTGGGACAGGGTGGACGTCGTTCTGGGTGACGAGCGCTGGGTGGCTGCCGACGATGCGTCCAGCAACGCCGGCATGCTGCGCCGCACCCTTCTCGCACCCGGGCCTGGAGCTTCAGCTGCTTTTCATCCCGTGCCCACCGTGGAACTGGAGAGCCCTGAGGCCAGTGCCCAGGCTTTTGCTGACCAGCTTTCTCAGCTGTGCTCAGGAGCACCACCGGTGTTCGATGTGATGCTGCTGGGCCTGGGGGATGACGGCCACACCGCATCCCTGTTCCCCGGCACCGAGGCTCCAGCGGTGCTGGATCGCTGGACGACCATCGGGCGCGGCAAGGGGTTGGATCGCATCACCATGACGGCTCCTGTGCTTAGTGCCGCCCGTCAGGTGATCTTCCTCGTCAGTGGTGCCGGTAAACAGGAGGCCCTCCGGCGACTGGTCGATCCCTCCGAATCCTCCGATCGCACTCCCGCTCGGCTGGTTCAACCTGCTAGTGATGTGCTGATCCTTGCTGATCAGGATGCAGCCGCCGGCCTCTGAACAGATCCTTTTCCAGGGCAGCGACTTTGCTGACTGGGCCAGCCTGAACGACACGATCATGGGCGGCCGATCCCGTGCCGGTTGCCGCGTGACCCCCGACGGACTCGTGCTGGACGGGGAGCTGGTGGAGACCGGCGGTGGTTTCGTGAGCTGCCGCTCCCCTCGCCTGCAGCCCCCGCTCGATCTGTCCCCTTATTCAGCACTTCAGCTGGATGTTGAGGGTGAGGGACGCACCCTGAAGATTGCCCTTGGTTGCCGGGATGGAGCCATGGGACTCACGGAACTGATTCCCGGTGGTCTCCGCTGGGTGGTGGATGTTGCGACCAAACCGTCCGGTTTGACCCCTGTTGTGGTGCCATTCGCCGACCTCAGACCCACGGTGCGTGCCAAGCCCGTTGGCTTACCGCTGCGCTTCGATCCCAGTGGCATCACCCGCATTCAGGTGTTGCACTCGAAATTCGGTGATGCTGGGGATCTCAATCCGGGTTTTCGCGCTGGCTCCATCCGGGTGCTGATCCGTTCAATCCGCGCCTTGCCCTGAGTCCATGGACCTTCTGGTGTTGATTGCCAAGGCGGCTGACGTTTGCCTCAAGCCCTGGAGCCATGCTGTTGTTCTGATCGATCCTTCGGCTCCAGAACAGATCGACGATCTGCACGTGCGGATTGAATGCCGTGATGGCGACGGCCAGCGTTGCTCCGATCAGGATCTTGAACTGGAGATCTATCGGAGTGGCGATGAGATCAATCTGATGCTGAGCTGGTGGGACCAACCGGAACGTCCAATGCTCTGGCACGGGCGCCATCCGGTCTGGATGGATGGCGCATCGGGGCAGCGCTGTGCGGCACCGCAGGATGCCGCCCCGCTTGAAGCATTGGGTCGGCGCCTACGGGCTCTGGTGCAACCGGCTGTTTGATCGCGCCGAATTCAATCGGCGTGGTCGGTGGTCGCACCCCGGCTTGAGCTGGAGACGAGCCGCGCGTACTTGCCGAGAATTCCGTTGCGGTAACGGGGTTCCGGCTTGCTCCATCCCGCCCGGCGGCGATCCAGTTCCGCGTCATCCACGTTGAGTTGGAGCAGCAGCTGATCAGCATCAACCGTGATGCTGTCGCCTTCTTGAACCAGCCCGATCGTTCCGCCAACGGCGGCTTCAGGAGCCACGTGACCCACCACCAGGCCATAGGTGCCGCCGCTGAAGCGGCCATCGGTGATCAGGGCGACCTTGTCCCCAAGGCCCTGACCAACGATCGCTGAGGTGGGAGCCAGCATCTCCCGCATGCCCGGTCCACCGACGGGACCCTCGTTGCGGACCACCACCACATCCCCGGCCTGGATCTTTTTGTCGAGGATGGCGGCAAGGCAGTCTTCCTCGCTTTCAAACACCCGCGCCGGGCCGGTGAGAACAGGTGTCTTCACACCGCTGATCTTGGCCACGCTTCCCTCGCTGGCGAGGTTGCCCTTGAGGATGGCGAGGTGCCCTTTGGCGTAAAGCGGATTGCTCAGGGGGCGGATCACGTCCTGCCCGGAGGGCGGCTCCGAGGGCACATCGGCGAGCAACTCCTTCAGGCTTTTGCCCTCCACCGTTCGGCAGTCGCCGTGCAGCAAGCCTGCATCCAGCAGCAGCTTCATCACCTGGGGAATGCCGCCGGCGTTGTGCAGATCAACGGTCACGTAGCGGCCGCTGGGCTTGAGATCACAGATCACCGGCACCCGCTGACGAATCCGTTCGAAGTCATCGATGCTCAGGTCAACGCCGGCGGTGCGGGCAATGGCCAGCAGGTGCAGCACCGCATTGGTGGAGCCACCCACCGCCATGATCACGCTGATGGCGTTCTCAAAGGCTTCCTTGGTGAGCAGATCCAGGGGGCGGATGTTGGCTTTCACGGCCTCCACCAGCACCTCGGCGGAGCGAGCGGCACTGTCGGCCTTTTCCTCGTCCTCGGCAGCCATCGTGGAGCTGTAGGGGAGGCTGAGACCCATCGTTTCGATGGCGGCACTCATGGTGTTGGCGGTGAACATGCCGCCGCAACTGCCAGCCCCAGGGCAGGCATTTTTCTCAACTGCGGTGAGCTGCTCTTCGTCGATCTTGCCGCTGGTCAGTTGGCCGACCGCTTCAAAAGCGCTCACCACCGTGAGATCACAGCCGCCCAGCTTGCCCGGCTTGATCGTGCCGCCGTAGACGAACACCGAAGGGATGTTCATCCGTGCCATCGCGAGCATGGCGCCGGGCATGTTCTTGTCGCAGCCACCAACGGCCAGCACCCCATCCATGCTCTGGCCATTGCAGGCCGTTTCGATGGCGTCAGCGATCACTTCACGGCTCACCAGGGAGTACTTCATCCCTTCGGTGCCCATGGAGATTCCATCACTCACGGTGATGGTTCCGAACATCTGTGGCATGCCTCCGGCCTGCCGGGCCGCTTCCTCAGCTCGTTTGGCCAGGTCGTTCAGCCCCACATTGCAGGGGGTGATGGTGCTGTAGCCGTTGGCGATGCCCAGGATGGGCTTGCCGAAATCGCTGTCTCCAAAGCCCACGGCCCGCAACATGGCGCGGTTGGGAGACCGCTGAATCCCTTTGGTGACGGCGTCGGAGCGAAGCATGGAACGGAGCGGACCAGTGGCAATCAAGCCAACCTACCGAGCGCTCATCCTTCGCTACCGAGTCCCTCGAGTTGGGCGCGAACGCGGGCGATCTCCGCGTTGAGTTTTTCCACCCGCTCCTCGAGGTGTCCGTTGCCTGCGCTGTCCAGCACTTCGGAACCGTCCTGCATCCGCGGTGCGTGCAACATCGACTTCTGCGCGCCGTAACGCCTGCGCCTGTCGGCTTCGTTGAGGAGCCACCAGGCCAGGCCTGCAGCACCGAGCACTGCTCCGGTGACCAGAGTTGCCAGGGTGCCTGAGCCCGTGTCGTGCTGCTGGGCCATGGGTGCGTTCAACCTGCCTGAAGGTTAGTCATGCCCTCAAGATCTGAGGTTCAGCCGTCGCACAGGGTCACCGATTCCCGGACGAATCTCACCCTGCTCCCCCACGCCCTCGTCAATGCAAGCGGTGTGCAGCGTTAGGTCTGGAATCGCTTCACCCAACAGCTTCAGTCCTGGACTGGCGCACAGGGCAGTGATCAGCCGCAGCCGCCGACCATCCACACCCTTGCTCTGGAGCTCCTGCAGAAGTTTGAGGGTGGCCTCACCATCACTGATCTGATCAACAAACAGAATCACCCCGGCGTTGGCTTCGATCTCCTGTGGGCACGACCCCAGGCAGAGGCAGGAATCGGGAAGGACGGATCGTCCTCCCTGCCAAAGCTCGAGGCCTGCTGGCAGCACTGGAATGGCGATCAGCGGTACCGATGCTTCAACGAGGGTGCCTTCGGTGTCCCCATGGAGTCCGGGCACCATCTCCCGGCGATGGGGCAGCCAGTCCCGCAGGGCTTCGTAGGTGAGCCACCGGCCCAGTTCCTGCAGGGCTGTGGCGTAGAGGGCCGCAGGGGTTTCCCGATGCCGAAGCATGGTCAGCCAATGGCCGATCAGGGGATGGGGTGGAACCACCACCCGCAAGCTCATGGCCATATCGACTCGCTCCGCGGACAGTTGCCATAACGTGATTGCTCAAATTACCGGTCTCATGGGCGCCCTTCGACGTATGGCCTCGCTGCTGGCGGTGATCACGCTGGCGTTCAGCACTGTTGTTTGGGCTGAATCAGTGCAGGCCATCACCGCTCCCGAGCTGCGTGGTCAGTTCGCAGTTCAGGAGATCAGCGCCGATATGCACGGTCTTGACCTCAAGGAAAAAGAGTTCCTCAAGGCCGATTTGCGCGAGGTGAATCTCAGCGGCACAGACCTGCGCGGCGCTGTGATCAACACCTCGCAACTGCAGGGGGCCGATCTCCGCGATGCCGATCTCTCCGATGTTGTGGGCTTTGCCAGCCACTTCGAGGGCGCCGATCTCCGGGGGGCCAATTTCACCAACGCGATGATGATGCAGAGCCGTTTCACGGACGCGCAGATCGACGGTGCTGATTTCACCAACGCCGTGATCGACCTTCCCCAACAGCGGGCCCTCTGTGCTCGGGCGGATGGATCCAATCCGATCAGTGGTGTCTCCACCCGTGAGAGCCTGGGCTGCCGCCCTTAATCGTCATGGCTAAGCGTCTGCCGGTGACCGTGATCACCGGATTTCTTGGGGCCGGCAAGACCACGGTGCTCCGCCATCTGCTCACCCGTGGCGGTCAGCGATTGGCCGTGATGGTCAACGAATTCGGCAGCGTTGGGCTTGATGGTGATCTGATTCGCAGCTGCGGCTTTTGTCCTGAGGAGGAGGTGGATGGCCGTTTGGTTGAGCTGAACAACGGCTGCCTCTGCTGCACGGTGCAGGACGACTTCCTGCCGACCATGGAGACGTTGCTGGAACGGGCGGATCAATTGGATGGGATCGTTGTTGAAACCAGCGGTCTCGCTTTGCCAAGGCCTCTGCTTCAGGCCCTGGATTGGCCGGCCATCCGCAGCCGTGTGCATGTGAATGGTGTGGTGACGCTGGTGGATGGCGAAGCTTTGGCTGCAGGCAGCCCAGTGGCTGATGCTGAAGCGCTGGAGCGGCAACGGGCCGAGGATCCCAGCCTCGATCACCTCACAGCGATCGACGACTTGTTTGAGGATCAACTCCAGGCCGCTGACCTGGTCTTGATCAGCCGGGCTGATTGCCTGGATGCATCAGCGATGGCTGAGGTGCAGGGGCGGATCAAAGACAAAGTGCGCCCGGGTACCGCTCTGCTTCCTGTGTCTCAGGGACAGGTGGAGACATCCGTTGTGTTGGGCCTTGAGCACCAGCCCACCCCCCAGGAAGCCCACACCCACCACGACCACGACCACGACCACGACCACGACCACGACCATCACGACCACAGCCATGTCGACATGGTCGGCAGCAATGTGCGCGTTGAAGGGGCCTTGGACCGTCAGGCCCTCGAGCAGCTGTTGCCCAGCCTCGTGAGCAATCACCAGGTGGTTCGACTCAAGGGGCGTGTCTGGCTGCCCAGCAAAACCCTTCCGCTTCAGATCCAGATGGTGGGTCCGCGGTTGAACAGCTGGTTTGAAGCAGCTCCCAGCCATGCCTGGCGTCCCGATCAGGGCTGTGGTGCTGATCTGGTGGTGCTGGCTTTGAACGAGGCTGCAGCTCCGGCCCTGGAATCCGGCCTTCAGAGGCTGGTGCAGGCCACACCGGCCAAGGCCAGCCCCGCGGCAGCCACGCCGGAGAGCTGAATCGGGTCTCCTTCCATTCGGCCCACAAAAAGAGCCATCACTGGTGCCGTAGCCATCAGGGTCACCCCTTCTCCAACGGGCATCGTTTGCAGCACCACCTGTTGCAACAGGATTCCCCCGTTGGTTCCGACCACGGTGGCGATCACAAGCTTCCATTGCTCCCGTTGCTTCAGCTTGGTCTGTCTCCAGATCCCTTTGAGGAAGGGAAGAAGACCAAGCCATCCGCCCAGCAGCCGGATCGATGCCGTCTGCAATGGGGTGAGGTCGCTGCTGATCAGCACGTGACGGGCCAGAAAGGCTCCGCTCAGGCCACAGATCACGGCGGTGAGTGCCAACAGCAGCCCGATGCCGAAGTCAGCAGCGCTGCCCCCCCGCTCCCCTTGGCTCGTCTCTTTCGCCTGCATGGCAATGAGAACCACCGCGCTTGAAACCAAAAGCGCGCCGAGACCGTTCTTCACGGCCAGGCTGTCCCCCATCACCAGAACCCCAGCGATGCTGGCCAGCACCGGACCGCTGGCTTCCACGGTGAGGGTTCGTCGGGTGCCAAGTCGCCGCAACGCCCCGAGATAGAAGCTGTCGCCGGCCGCAATGCCGATCAAGCCGCTGATCAACAGCAGCAGAACAGCATGCACTTCGGTGTTGTGCGGAAGTGTGAGCAGAACCGGCAGAAACAGCAGGCTGGCCAAGCCGTTCTTCATGGCGTTGAGCCGGATCGCCGTGACTCGCCCTGATAGCGATCGCCAGAGTGCACTGGCTCCCGTCCAGGCCATGGCTGCTCCAAGGGCCGCCAGTACACCCGTCATGGTCTGGTGTTGATCGTTGTGCAGTCTGCTGCGCAGTCGAGAACTCTGTGCACAATTCAGGAATGTGAGGCCTGGAGACGTGCACGGTGCTGGGGCAATTGCTGGAGACCCTGTCGGGGCATTGGGCGGTTCATCTTGAAAGTCGTGTTCCTCGCACGGAGCTTTATGAAGCGCGGATCGCTTCATCCAAGCCATCGCTTGGTTTTTTCATTCTTCTGATCAGCTCTGCGGTGATCGCCAGCCTCGGGCTGATCTCCAACAGCACGGCGGTTGTGATCGGGGCCATGATCGTCGCTCCGCTGATGGACCCCATCCTCAGCCTGGCTTTTGGCTTGGCCGTGAGCGATGGGAAATTGATCCGACGTTCCGCCGTCACCATTGGCTTCGGCGTTCTGGCGGTGATTGGAACCGCGGCGTTGATCAGTTTGGGACTGGGCATCAGCCATGTGCAGTCGGAGATCACTGGCCGCACGTCTCCCAACTTGATCGATCTGGGCATCGCCATCGCGGCGGCCGTTGCCGGGTCGTTCTCGATGACCCGCAAGCAATTGTCGAATTCGATTGCAGGGGTGGCGATTGCTGTCGCCCTTGTGCCACCGCTCTGTGTCAGCGGCATTGGCCTCACGCTCGGCTCGGAAATGGTTGCTGTGTTTGGCCGTGGAACGGTGGCGGGTCTCACCAACCAGATCGCGGAGGGATCGTTTCTGCTTTTTCTGGCGAACCTGATCGGCATCACCGTCACCAGCCTTGTGGTGTTTTTGCTGCAGCGTTACGGCTCATTCCGCAGCTGTTGGCGCAATCTTCTGGTCTGGTTGGGATTGCTCGGGCTGTTGAGCCTGCCCTTGTCATCGGCATTGCATGACTTCAGTGTGCGGCAGCAGATGGATGCGGAATTTGGTCGCTTCAAAGCAGGACAACTCAAACGTGTAGCCCTCGCGCGAGGCAACCAGAGGTTGTGGTCAAAAGTTCGTCTGATGTACAGCAGCGTCAGTGTTGTTAACAACAAAGCAAGGCTGGATATTGTGCTCAATGCACCCGAAGACATCTTGGATCAATCCTTTATGAACGATGTCAATCAGCAGATGTTGAAACGAGCCAAAGACTTCGGCTTGGATGACCTGGACGTCAACATCAGTGTGATTCCCAACCGTGTGTACAAGTTTGATAATCAGTCAATGAACTAACGCAATGGATGCTGGTTTGTGAACGGTTTGGCGATCAGCGGGATGGCGTCAAAAAAGAGTTGATCAGATTGTTCGACAACATCCAGAGCATCGTCGCTGTGTCGCTGTTCTTCGCTTCCTCGGAGGGTTCCGTTGGTTTGAATTGATGCCGGCCAGGGCCCAACAGGGCATTGCTCCAGTAGCTGAATCCCGGTTGATCAAGTTGTTCATCGATGAGCTGCACCAGCAGTGCCCCTGCCCGCTCAACGCTTTCCGTCAATCGCAAGAGATCCCGAGCGACCAACCCAAACAAGGCCTGCCCAAGTGGATTGGCCTGGCGACTGTTTCTGAAAAACCCCTCTGACGTGCGGGGAATCACCAGCCCTGGACTCCAGGCCACGACTGGTATGTCCGGACGCTGCTGGTGGATCTGCAGGGCCATCAGCAGATTGCAGAGCTTGCTGTCTTTGTAGGCCTTGTCTGCATTGAACGGACTTTCTCCATCCACCATCGGCGCCCCGGGGCCCTGGCGCAGTCCCTGTAGCGAGCCCAGCCCTGCAGGCTGGCCAACCCGTCCTCCGCCGGTGGCTGGATTGTGCACCTCAGAGGCGGTGATCACGATGGCTTGGGTTTGCTCTATCAATCCTTCAGCCAGAAGTTGATGGGCCAGGTGGTTCACCGCAAAGGTGAGTTCAATGCCCTGTGCACTCCAACGGGGGGAGCTGTGGCCGGCGTATTGCAACCCGGCATTGAGCACCAGTGCATCGAATGGCATCTCGTGATGGCGGAGTTGTTCGATCGCCTTGGCCACAGACGCAAGGTCCGCCAGATCGGCAATGCAGGTGTCAACGGAACCCGACAGAGCCGTGCGGATTCGCTCGGCCCGTTCTGCATTGCGGCAAACAACGGTGAGTGCATCACCACGGGCCAGCAGGATTTTTGCCGCTTCAAGGCCAATGCCGCTGCTGGCACCGGTGATCAGAACGCGGCGCTGTTCAGCAGTCGTCATGGAGTTTGAACACGTAGAGATCAGCGTCTCGATCGCTCACCACGTACATCCTTTTCCGCCCGGGATCGAAGGCAACACCCTCAGGTTTGCGGATTTGCTTTGGCTTGTCTCCCGTGCTGATGGTGAGATCGAGGCGCTGGAGAACAGTGTCGCCTGCCCAGTCGTACTGGAACAGGCACCGCCCCTTGTCGCTGACGATCCAGAGGGTGTCGCTGCTGCTGTCGTAGCTCAGGCCCGAGAAATCAAGCTTCTCGGCCTTCAGTTCGGGATGCATGAACCCTTGGCTGGCTTGCAGCACTCGTGTGGAGAGGATTGTGGTGAGTGTGGAATCCAGTTCGATCAGCAAACCGGGCTTGCGCTCTTTCACCACAACCACATGGTTGTTTCTGGTGTTCACAGTGATGCCCTCCAATCCGTTGTTGTCCGGAGGGTCTGGGAAGTGGTGCGCGATCGTGTCGTAGTTGGTCATGGCTGACAGCGGGCGCCGAGACCGTTCGCGCCGGCTGCTCAGATCCACCACCACCACAGAATTGCTCCGCTCCTGCACCACGAGCAGCTCGCTGTCATTTCCACGGAGTGCAATGCCTTCCAAGTCGTCGAGGCCGATGAAGAACGAGTCGCTCACCGACACCCTGCCTTTGAGATCCAAACGAAAAATCGCCTTGGTGTCATCACTGACGGTGTACAGCGCTGATCCATCCGCGTTCAGCGTCAGTCCGGATGGTTCATTCAGGCCGAGGCCTGGGTCTCGAATCCTGTGACGGCTCAGCAGCTCAAGGCGCATCGAGGTCATCCTCATCGGGACCCGTTCCTGGTGATTCTCGAGGCTTGGCTCGTTTTTGCCAGCCATCGCAGGTGAGGATGAATGGATCACGGCCAGGCGCCATGAATCGAATCGCTGTGTATTGCGGCTCCTCGAGCGGCGACTCGAGCCTGTTCAAGCTTGCTGCCACTGAGCTGGGTGCACTGATCGCCACCCAGGACATGGCCCTGGTTTACGGCGGCGCTCGCATTGGTTTGATGGGCGCTGTTGCTGATGCCGCTTTGGCGGCTGGAGGGGAGGTGATCGGGGTGATCCCCGAGGCGTTAACGCAGGATGAAGTGGTGCACTCCGGTTTGACCCATCTCGAGGTTGTGGGATCGATGCACGAGCGCAAAGCGCGAATGCTCGATCTGGCCGATGCAGCCGTTGCCATGCCCGGAGGCCTGGGAACCCTCGACGAGTTGTTTGAGGCCTTGACCTGGGCTCAGCTTCGTTTTCATGCCAAGCCGATCGGCATGCTCAATATCGATGGCTACTTCGATGCGTTGCTGAGCTTTTTGGATCAAAGCGTTTCGACGGGCTTTCTCTCGCAGCGAAATCGCCAGCTCCTCCTGGATGCAACAACGCCAGAATTGCTGATCGATCGACTCCTCAACGCGTCCTGATGCAACGCACGGTTTTGCTTACCGGAGCCAGTCGTGGCATCGGACGTTCCATTGCCAGACGGTTGCTTAAGGATGGTCACCGCCTCAGCCTTGGTCTGCGGGATCCGCAGGCTCTAAGGGGAACAGACCTGGACGTCGGTACGGTGCTGCATCACGCCTACGACGCCAACGATCCAGCCAGTGTTGAAGCCTGGGTTGACAGCACCGTTCGTCACTGGGGTGCCATCGACACCGTGATCCACTGCGCGGGGATTTTGCATCGAACCCCGTTGTTGTTTGCGGATGGCGAAGAGCAGCAGCTTGATGAACTGTGGGCGATCAACGTGAAGGGGCCCTGGTGGCTGACCCGTGCGGCCTGGCCGTATCTGGCGACCAGTGGCCATGGACGAATCCAGGTGCTGGTGTCGATGAGTGGCAAACGCGTCAAAGGTCGAATGGCGGGTTATCCCGTGAGCAAATTCGCCTTGATGGGGCTCTGTCAGAGCATGCGCAATGAAGGGTGGGACAAGGGGATTCGGGTGACCGCCATCTGTCCCAGTTGGGTCAACACCGATATGGCTCGTGCGGTGACGGCCGTTGAACCTGCCGCGATGACCCAACCCGAGGATCTTGCGTCTCTCTCGAGCAGCCTGTTGTCGATCCCCAACGCCGCCGTTCCGTTCGAGTTGGCGATGAATTGCTCGCTCGAAACCTGAATCTTCCGGTGAGGACGATGTCGCCGTCAGATGATGTCGCTATGGATGACCCAGCGTCCCTGCCTTGCGATGTGTCTTCTGGCGGCGATTGGCCTGCTGGCTCCACGCCTGGTTTTGGTGTTGATGTGGTTGATCAACAGCAGTTTCGTGCTGCAGCCCTTCAGTGGCACCAGTGTTCCCAACCCGTTGCTTCCCATCCTGGGTCTGTTGTTTCTCCCCACCACAACCCTCGGCTATTGCTGGGCTGCGGCCTCGTTCGGGGGCGTGTCGTCGTTCAGTGGCCTGTTGGTGGTGTTGATCGGTTTGATCATCGACTTCGGGCTGATCGGTAATGGCCGTGGTGCTGTTCGTCGTTGAAGATCATCCCCGTGGAAAACTGCGCCATCTGCCAGCTGCATCTCGATCCCACCGCGCAAGAGCGGTACGAGATTCAGCGCTCTGAACTCTGGGTTTTGCGGCATCACCCGGACCCAGCACCCCTACCAGGTTGGCTTCTCTTGGATTCACGAAGGCACTGTTCCGGCCCCGTGGATTTCACGGCGGCCGAGGCTTCTGATTGGGGGTGCGCTGTTCGCGATGCCAGTGATCTCGTGAAACAGATCAGCGGATGCGAGCGCGTGTATGCCATTGCCTTTGGTGAGGGAGCCCAGCACCTTCATCTCCATCTCATCCCACGCCATCTGAATGAACCGGCCTCCAAAGCGTGGGCGGTTGCCGACTTGTACCGGGACATGGATCGCGGCGATCGAGCCGCCGCTGATCCTGCCGTTGTGGCGGCGATGGTGCAACGCTGTCGATCGTTGATCAGCGCCCCGGGTTGAAGCGTTTGCGCGTCTTGGTGCCGTTGGCGTTTTGCTTGAGATTGCCCAAGGGCCAGCCCAGGTGCCTGAGATGGCTCACCGTGTTCGGCGATGCGCTGAAGCAGTTTTCGCTGTAGCTGCTGGCGATACCGATCTCTTTGAGGGTGAGTAACAGCAACCTCTGCTCTCGGCGTGTACCCCGACGGCTCGCGAGAAGCACGAAGTCGCGTTCGCGAAGCTGTTCACCGATCGCATCGATGTTCTCGGAGTACCCCAAGGAGAGGGTTTGATCAATAGCGCGATAGGCGGTGTAGATCCGCCCCTCAGGATTGTTCTCGAGGGTTTGCACCCTTTCGCTCAGGGCAATCACGGCGTCCATCACCGGAGCCTGAAGCGCTTGTTCGATCTGATCAAGCTGCACGATCACAACCCTCCCACAGCCAAACGTTCATCACAGGCAGCCTCATAGGCGCGGATGGCTGCGCTGGGAATGGAGCCATTGCTCTTGAGTTGGCGCACCGACAGCTCCACGCACTGAAGTACAACGCTGGTTAGCTCACGTCCTTCGCACAGGGCCCAGCCGCGAAGAAGCACATGAAGGCTCGGTGGAACGGAGACCGTGAGCTTCACCTGGGTCTCTCGGGTGGAGGTTTTGATCATGACCCGTCTGCTGCCGGAGCATCCCCAAGGT
>LUMR01000246.1_pt1 | contig 21544 bp, 23 predicted proteins | sample 730041 | NCBI WGS metagenome assembly LUMR01 (sample SAMN03860258, study PRJNA289734) | marine metagenome | biome: seawater column; feature: ocean; material: water; isolation source: Red Sea water column Station 12 - depth 10m | place: Saudi Arabia: Red Sea | collected 2011-10-15 | depth 10 m | reverse complement strand
ATTGAAGATCGTGCTTAAAACAAAGAGTGGATGAAGGAATGATTGTTAACTCTTTTTTGTTTAGCCATCGTCTTAACTTTTTTCTTGGAGTTATTAATTTCTCATATAAAGAATCGTAGTCTTTTTCAGGTGTTGTTATGTATTCAACGTTTCTGTTATCTGGCTCTTTTACAAAATCAGGAAATTTTTTCTCAATTTCAGCCGAAACACCAATATGAGAATTTAAAGAACCTGTGAAAAGTTCCACCTCAAAACCCTTATAAAGATTATTTTGACTCATTTATTTATCCAAACAGGCTAATGCTTTAAGTATTCCCTTTGCTTTATTTATCGTCTCTTGATATTCATTTTCAGGAAAAGAATCAGCAACTATTCCAGCTCCTGCTTGCACTGAAACATCATATTTCCCATCTCTTGAGGGTTTAACTATCATGGTTCTTATCGTAATTGCTGTATTTAATGCACCATTAATATCAACAGATCCGTAAACACCAGCATAAGGTCCTCTAGCATCTTTTTCAAAGTGCTTAATCAATTGCATAGCTCTTATTTTTGGGGCGCCAGTTACTGTCCCAGCGGGAAAGGATGCTTTGAGCAAATCCCATACATCAGCATTGTTTTTTAAGATTCCCTCAACTTGACTGACTATATGCATAACATGTGAATATTTCTCAATAACCATTAAATCCTTGACCTTGACAGTACCAATTTCACAAACTCTTCCAAGATCATTTCTCCCAAGATCAATTAGCATTACATGCTCAGCTATCTCTTTTGGATCTTTTAATAAATCCTTTTCTAATTCCAAGTCTTGTTGATTATCAATACCTCTAGGTCTTGTGCCAGCTATTGGTCTTAAGCTTGCAACAATCTGACTATTTTTATTTTTTTCTGCTTTAACCATTACTTCAGGACTTGAACCTATCAGATACCATGAGCCAAAATCAAAAAATGACATGTATGGAGATGGATTAACCATCCTCAAACTTCTATATAAATTAAAGGGATCATTATTGACTTGAGTTTGGAATCTCTGACTTATAACTATTTGGAAGATATCTCCCTTTCTTATGTATTCTTTTGCAGAGAGAACTGCATCCTCAAAATCTTTTTTCTCCCAATTACTTTCTAGATCTAAATTCAAATTCTCATTTTCATTCCAATCTAAAAACTCATTTTCTTTTAGAGGAACTCTCATTAAATTTCTAGTTTTCTGAATTTTAGAAATTGAGTTTAGATACAACTCTTCAATTGAGCACTCTTTTGAAGAAGTTGTATCTGCATAAACCACTGCAGTAATACATCTTTTTATTTGATCAAAAACAACTAACTGATCAAAAAACATCCAGGAACCATAGGGGATATTGTTTTCTGGTATTTCATTTATTGGAACGCTTGGTTCTATTCGATTTATTAATTCATAACCCCAAGAGCCATATAACTGTCCAATTGATGGTAAGTCATCAAGCATGGTTGACTTGTATTCCTTTGTCCAACTTTTTAAAATATCAAAAGGATCACCTTTATGTGTTTCAGTTTTGCCATTATTCCAAGTTTTAACTATTTCTTCTCCATAACAAACGGCTTCCCAAAGAGGTTTAGTAGCAACAATACTCCACCTACCCAAATTCTCCCCACCTTCAACAGATTCAAGAAAAACACCATGGGAATCTTTTGAAGATAATTTTAACCAAGTCGATAATGGAGTCTCTAAATCTGCTGGCCAAGTTTCAACGATAGGTATAAAATTTTTACCTTCTTTGTAAGCCTTTAAAAAACTATCTTTCTGTGAGCTGATCATATTAATAATGTCAGCCCAAATTATAATTATTTTCTTCTTTTATATCAACTTTAAGGAAGTTAATCAAAAGTATTCTTAGTTGTAAATTTCAAACCAGCTGGATTAGGATTCTCACCTATTCTTCTAGGATTATGACCTACTTTCTCTCTGCCTTCATTTACTTTTTCAGGGAAAACACCATCCTTTGGGTGTAAAAATTCAATATCGCCACCTGGGAAAATTCGGTAGATTTTAAAATCTTCAATTCTTGGTTTGAAGGCTCTTAATTGTGTCCCTAATGCAAGGCATTGTTCTTTTCTTGCAAAGTACATTAAATTATCACCTTCATGCATAATAGCCGCTCCACCGGTGGGCAATTCAAATGCTTGTTCCTTTGAACTTTTCCATACAATTGCATATTTTTCTTCGGTTTAATAAACCCCCAGTACTTCCTATATGCTTTGGAAATTGACCAACTAAAGTTTCCGTCATCCTGATTTTAAGTTATTTCTAATAAGAAACTAGCATTCATATTTTGCAAAATTATAAATTTACAAGAAATTTTCTACATTATTTAATATATGTTTAACTTAATTCTCATTTCATTTTGCATCTGAAATAGGAAAAAATACTGTCAAACCTGTATCACGTCTTTGTGTGACATGCCCTCCTAAACTAGCTAACAACTTTTGAGTGGCATTTTGACTAAGTTGTAAACTTCCAGTTTGAGGGTTCCAATTTAAAACAGGACCAATATCAGAACCGTTTTTATCAATTAATCCTCTTAACATTAATTCTAATTTTTCAGAATCACTCAAAATTTGTGGAAGTTGTTTGGGGATATCTATCTTCAAAGAAATACCACGTCGGTTTAATTGTTTATTCCATAAAGGAGCAAGCTTTTTGAAAATTTCGGCTAAATTAATTTTCGCCAAGTTATTCAATGATGGCACTTCATTACCAACTAATTCTGCTGCATTAAAGATTAAACCAAACCTATCAATTTGTTCATTACATTCATTATCTATTTGAATTAAACGATTTCTCATTGATTCATCCATTTTATATTTTTTTAAAGTAGAACTTATTAGGGTTCTTATTGTTGCCAAAGGAGTTCTTACTTCATGAGAAATTGCACGTAATAATTTTGCTTCAGTTATTTGCACATTTTTTTCATCATTTTTCACAGAATTCTGTATATTATGACTTGGCGTAATATTTGCTAATTTTGCCGATAATATTGGCCAAAATAATTTTTCAAATTGATTATTAATATTAAGGTTACCTAAATTATTGATTGCATTACGAAATTTTACTCCTTCCTCATAATTTTCTTGATTTAATTTTGCATGCATTAATTCAATTGAAAGTTTTAGGCTTTCTTCATCACACTTCATTAATATAATTTTCTTATCTTTTTCTCCTACAATTGATAATACGCATTGAAAATTTGGAGTGATTATCATCAAAAAAGGTTCATAGCCATCTTCTTGACAAAGATTTAAGACTTTATAATTACTAACTAAATCGAAATCTTTTTTTATCTTTTCTGAATTATTGACTGGTAAAAAACCTGCATTCTCATTTTGAAAGTATGGAAACCCCTCAGGAGACCAAAGCCATCCATGAAGTTGATTTAAAAATTTTTTATCATTAAAAGCTGGCAAAGGCGAGGCAACCCATATCCCCCCCTGTTTATAATTCTGAGAAAGGAAATCTTTTTGAATAACTTCTAAAGAAGCCCACCACATTCTTCTGGATGTATCATCATCCACATATATGTTTTTAACTCCTTTAATCAAAAGCTCTTGAATTTTTTTTATAGTTATTTGTGATTTCATCAACTTCTTAGTGATCTAGAACGTTTCAATATAGATAAAACAAATCCAATAGATATAAAATTAGTCACCAATGACGTTCGACCATAGCTCATAAAAGGAAGGGGAATCCCAGTAACTGGTCCTAATCCAATAGTCATAAATAAGTTAATAATTATTTGAAATAAAAAAGTTGAGGCTATTCCAATAACAATTAGAGATTCAAAGTTAGTCCTAGCAATTGTTGCAGTATTAATAAGTTTTTTAATCAAAAAAAAGAACAAAAATAAAACTATAGCGCACCCCACAAAACCTAATTCTTCCCCTAAAGCACTGAATATAAAATCAGTATGTTGTTCAGGTATAAATTGCAAATTAGTCAGCTTACCTTGTAGCAAACCAGTCCCAAATAATCCTCCAGAACCAATTGCAATTTGACTCTGTATCAAATGATATCCGCCACCTAATGGATCTCTATTTGGATCTAAAAATAAAACTAATCTATCTTTTTGATATTCTTTTAAGCCATATTGCCACAAAATTGGTGTAAATTTTGCCACTAATAAATGGAACGAAATAGCGAGAGCAGAAAAAATAATTTTCTTTTTTGAAGATCTATAAGCAAGATATCCTATAACTGGAATCCAGAAAATAAGAAGAGTTGGTAAGGTTAGATATAATATAGATGTGATAATACAAAACACTAATATCAAAATCCACTCTATGGGCATTTGCGACCAATAGAGCATCACACTTGTCAAAACAAGTAAAACTAAAGAGGTACCTAAGTCCGGTTGAAAGAAAATTAATAACCAAGGAATAACTACTACTAATAAGGGCAATACTAAATCTCTTATTGTTAGGATTATTTTTTTTTCGAGTACTAAAGCAAGAGTTAATACAGTACTAAGTTTAGCTACCTCTGAAGGCTGAAAAGAAAAGATGCCAAAGTTTAGCCATCTTTGAGCTCCAGAAACTGAAATCCCAAAAAAATAAATTAGTAATAAGGATATTAAAGTACACAAATAAAATGGAACCAAATACTTTCTAATTCTCTCTAACGGTATATAAGAAATAAAAAATGCTAAAAAATAACCTAAAAAACCAGTAAGAATATGACTTAAATAATTCGATACTAAAAAATCACCCTGAATACTTTTTATTAATAAACCCGAAATAATGACTAAAAACAGGGGAATTATAAGTAGTGGAGAAAATAAAAAACCTCTATTAAAGTTGTCTTTTTTTTGTAAAAATCCTCTGTTATTTAATAAAGAAATTCTCTTAAACATCAATTAACTATTAACAAATTGATTCTTAATTAATTGAGCTAAATTACCAAATACAACAGAACTTTCTTTATTGGGCTGGCTTATTGAGATTGGTACACCTTTATTACTATCATCAACGAGAGGGATTTCAATAGGAATTTGAGCTAATAATGGTAAGTCATTTTCGTTAGCTAATGTTTGTCCACCACCTTTACCAAAAATTTCATATTTTTTACCTGGCATATCTGGCGGAATAAATACTGACATATTTTCTACAATTCCCAGTAAAGGTACTCCGAGTTGTTTAAACATTGCTAATCCCCTCCTTGCATCTTGCAAAGATACTTGTTGAGGAGTAGTGACAACTATAGCTCCAGAAATAGGCACAGATTGAGAAAGGGATATTTGAGCGTCTCCTGTTCCTGGAGGCAAATCAATAACCAAAAAATCAAGATTATTCCATTCAACTTGGTACAAAAATTGTCTGATAATACTATTAAGCATTGGTCCTCTCCATATAACTGGCTGACCTTCTTCTATGAGGAAACCCATTGATACCAATGAAATTCCATATTTATTTATTGGTATTAACCTTTGATCACTGCCACTACCTTCTGTAACCTTTGGATTCTGTTCGGCAACTCCCATCATTGAGGGAGTATTAGGTCCATATATATCCGCATCCAGCAAACCAGTTTTTAAGCCTAATTTAGCTAGAGAACAAGCGAGATTAACTGCAATGGTACTTTTTCCAACTCCACCTTTACCACTGCTAACAGCTATGATATGCCGAATACCATCAATCTTCTGCAACTCAGGAGCATTACTTTGATTTTGAGATTCTGTTTTGGAAGGATTATTATCTATCTCTATTTGAACATCATCAATATCTTCAAAATCCAGTAGTACTTCTCTAACCTCTTGTACAATTCTATCTCTCTGAGAATTTGCAAATGATGGTAATGATAATGTTACGATTACTCTCGGTATAGTTACTCTTACATTTTTAATCCAAGCTAATTCAATTACATTTTTCTGTGATCCAGCATCTAGAACTTTTTGTAAAGCAAAATTCGCATCTTCTATTGTGGTCATTAAATTTTTAAATATTTTGACAAGGTAGTCGACTGTTTAAAAGATTAAGAACTATGTCGAACTATCAAATAATAGGCAATAAGGACCCCCTAAGAGAAATTATAAAGAGAAACTTATAATTAACCAAAAAAATTTTTTTCTTCAAGATTTACTAAATACATGTTGAAAGAACCTCCTAAAAACTCGAGAGAAAAAACTAAAAATCTCTTATTAACTCTACAAGACAAAATTTGTTCAGGACTTGAAAATGTAGATGGCAAAGGAAAATTTACAGAAGAATCCTGGCTAAGAGACGAAGGTGGCGGTGGAAGATCAAGAGTATTGAAAAATGGTTCTATTTTTGAGCAAGCAGGCGTAAATTTCTCGGAAGTACAGGGAAAAGAATTACCTCAATCTATAATCTCTCAAAGGCCCGAAGCAAAAGGTCATGAATGGTTTGCTACGGGAACTTCTATGGTTTTGCATCCTAAGAATCCCTATATTCCTACAGTTCATCTGAATTATCGATATTTCGAAGCTGGTCCTGTTTGGTGGTTTGGGGGAGGTGCAGACTTAACCCCTTTTTATCCTTATCTTTCTGATGTAAGGAATTTTCATAATGAGCATAAAAAAGCTTGTGAGAAAGTTGATCAAGATTTGCATAAAGTTTTCAAACCATGGTGTGATGAATATTTCTTCTTGAAGCATAGAAATGAATCTAGAGGCATAGGAGGTATTTTTTATGATTATCAAGATGGTTCAGGCAATATTTATAGAGGAAATAATCAAAATGGAGAAGCATCAAAAGCTTCACAAAATATTGGCAGATCTAATTTAAATTGGGATAATTTATTTTCTTTAGCGGAAAACTGTGGGCAGGCATTCCTCCCTTCATATTTGCCCATTATTGAAAAAAGAGCTTCTCAAACATATTCATCGAAGGAAAGAGAATTCCAGCTATATCGAAGAGGTAGATATGTCGAATTCAATTTAGTTTGGGATAGAGGGACGATTTTTGGACTACAAACAAATGGCAGAACTGAATCTATATTAATGTCCTTACCGCCTTTAGCTAGATGGGAATATGGATATAAAGCTAAAAATGGTTCTCGAGAGGAATTTCTCACATCAATTTTTACAAAACCCCAAGATTGGTTAAATGATAAAGAGTTAGAAAAATTCTGTATAGAGAATAATATTTTTGATTAAAAATTATCGAATAAAATTTTCAAGTATCTTAAATAGGTGTTTTAAATAAAGAACCGTCACTTTTCAATTGAAGTTTTTCTCCAAGTTCATTTTCTAAAGAGATTAATTCATCCCTATGGGCTCTAAGTCTCATAAAAGTTGAATCATTTTCATTTTCGTTGATCAACCTTAATTCAAATTTCTCCTCTCTTGCTGATTTTTTAAAATAAACAATTCCAGACAAAGGGCCACCAATTAATCCCAAAAGAATAGGCCACCAACCTAATTCAGGATATATTTGAATAATTACTAATCCCAAAGCACAAGAACCAAAACCGCCAAGAAAACCTAAAAAAATTGCTAAAAATTTACTAGAAACAACTTGACCCTTGAATATTAAAATTCTTTGTTCAAAATCTCCTCCTGTTTGCTTCCATCCCCTCAAATTAAGCCATTCACATAAACCATTTAAAACCTTAATTGGCTGCTGAGAAGATGAAATCTCAACGATGGTTGTTCTATCTTTACTGGAAGCCCTAAGAAAAAAAAATAATCCTATGGCCAAGAGAATTGTCAGCAATAATGTTGAATTTAAGGAATAGGACATTAAATAAATTTTTTCTAGTAACTCGAGAATAAAAATTAAAGTTACATCATATTATAATTTTTTAGAATTATTCTGTAAAATATTCCTATTAGATAAAAATTCTTAATTAAATAAAATCTTAAGTAATATTCTAAACCTTAAATTTCTTTAAATACTTATTAAAAATGACTATTGAAAATAAAAATATTGATTTTCTTTATAGCGATTTAACAGCAGATTTATACAATCTTTATAAAAAATCATCCTACCTAGCTATTGACACTGAAGCAATGGGTTTAATTCATGGAAGAGATAGACTCTGTTTAGTACAAATATGCAATGAATTTAAAAGAACATCCTGTATAAAAATCGAACTTAATACATCTTCTTCACCTCATTTAAAAGCACTTCTTGAAGATGACAAAATTACTAAAATATTTCACTATGCGAGATTTGATGTAGCAGCTCTAAAATGCAATCTTGAAATTAATACAAAAAATATTTTTTGTACAAAAATTGCTAGTAAGTTGGCAAGAACTTATACAAATAAACACGGTTTAAAGGATTTAATTAATGAATTGTTAGGTATAGAACTGGACAAAAGCTCGCAAAGTAGTGATTGGGGTAGCAACGAAGATTTAACAAAAGATCAATTAGATTATGCAGCAAATGATGTTAGATATTTAATTGAAGCTATGCATAAATTAAAAGTTATCTTAGAAAGAGAGAATAGATATGAATTAGCTCAAAAATGTTTCGAAACAGTTTCTGTACATGCTGATTTAGACATACTAAAATTCTCAAATATATTTGAACATTAAGAATCAATCTTCAGTTAAAAAATTATCTTCACCATCAAGAGTTTCCATAAGCTTATCAAGTATTCTTGAAGAACTTAATTTATCTCCATCATTTTTTTCACAAATTTTTAAAACATTTTGCGCAACTTGTATTTTTTCTTGAATAGTTTTCGAGCCTTCTTTTGCAATTTGAATTTCTACTTTCTTTTTAGCAGAAGATAAGCTTATACTCATAAGTTTTGCAATCTCTGCACAAATTTTTAGATATTGCCGATCATTTATTGGATACATAAAAGAATTAATAATTAATAAGCTAGTGCCATTTACTAAGATAACAAATGAAGGTTTATGGCATCTACGATTTTCTTACTTGCTCCGGATTCCCCCATTCTTTTTTTTCCAATTTTTGCTTGTTCTAACCTATCAACTTTTCCTTTCAAAAGTAAACTTAAACGTTTTAAAAGAATTTTTTTGTTCTTGCAAACTAAAACACTACCTCCCAATAATCTTGATTGCCTTTTTGCAAATGATTTTGTAAATTGTGGTCCAGGTCCCGGTAGAGAAAGAGATGGAATTCCAAGGCCAGCAATTTGCTCTGTAGCAGTTCCTGCATTAGACAAGCCAACTTCTGCCATATTGGCCCATGAATTGAATTTACCTTTTCCAATCACTACATATTGATCTTTCTTTTTCCATACTGAATCTTCATCAATTAGAAATTTAACTTTACTCTGTTTTATAAAACCATATTTATTTAAATAATTTTGAATTTGAATCACATTCGCATTAATGCTCAAAGGCAAAAGTATTACCAAATCCTTTGATAAATCAAAATCTTGCAAACAATTAAGAAAATTATCAAGATTTTTAAGAGCTTCAGGGTATCTACTTCCAACTAATAAAATAATCCTTTTAAAAGAAATAATATTTGATATCTTCTCGTTTGTTGCATTAACAAAATCCATCATTGGATTACCCAAGTATTTTGCATCAATATTTTTTCTATTCAAATTATTAGCTGTAATTTTATCTCTCATAATTAAATTTTTACATCTTGGAGATTTCATTAAAAACATTTCCCATGGATCCCATTCAGAACCTTTCAACTTATGATAAAAATCGCTTAAATCCCAACCTGGCCCACTACTCCAAGTATGATCACTTTTGGGAGTTCCAATGAAACTAAATTCGCATTCTGAACTCCAAGCGTAGAGTAATGGCAAGAAATCGCCTACTGCGATAATTTTGCAGTTATGTTTTGACTTCTGTTTTACAAGTAGAAAATTTCTTAAATTATCGATTAAAAATCCTGCAAACAAATCAAGCACAAATCCCTTCAGACTTTGATTACTAAAACCTCCACTAGGCAGCTCTTTTAAATATCCTATTTTACGAAAATTCTTTGATTTTATGGAATTAAATACATCTCCATTTCCTACTAACGGCAAAACTTCAATATTTTTATTTTTTATTTTTTTTAGTAATCTTTTTATTATCTCCGATGCGATTACATCTTCTCCATGACCATTGCATATAAATAATAGAGAATGAGACACCTTACTGTTAAGATCATAAAAAGACTCAATCGAATCTTTTTCGGCGGCATGGCCAAGTGGTAAGGCAGAGGATTGCAAATCCTTTATCCCCAGTTCGAATCTGGGTGCCGCCTTATTTAATTTTTTTACACATTTAATTATGAAGTTTTCTAAGAACTTCAATTTGAAATAAAAGGTATAAAGTTTCAATTACTTATTGATATATAGAAAAATAATCTTTTTTTATTATTGATAAATAATACCTTATATCCATTAATAAATAAAATTAAATGGATTTATTAATTATTTTAATAATCATTATCTGCTACACACATTCCTAAACATCTAACACCATTTGATGCAGTCCTTTTGCAATGATTACATAAAATGGGATCTTTCTCTGAAGTAAGGTTAATTTTTGAATTATTTTGGTCTTTAAAACTTATTAACTCTTGTGTTGAATCAAATAGAGTCATTCTTGGAATCATCACTTGAGTCGATACTAACAACAAGTGAAGCATTTGTGTTGGAAGAGGGTATATCCATAATTTTTACAGTTTCTTTAGGCTCATCAATAACTTGATTTTCTTCAGTACTCTCATCAACTGCACAAGCTTCAAGAGCCTCTCGAAGTAGTGAATCAAAAGTTGCTCCAGGCAATCTATGTCTAGCAACCTCAAGAAAAGTTCTCGGTAACGATTCAGATGCAGCATCTCGTAAAGCAGGATTATTCTTTCTATGTTCTTGTTCTTCTTCTATTGATTTAATAAACCTCAGTGTGACATCTCTTTTGGTAGAAGCTTTTATCAGCGTATCGTTTTCCGGATTACTAACATTAGGTTCATTTTCAAGATCACTAAGTCTTTTTTCCAAACTATTTAAAACTTCATTAGCTTCTTTACTAATATGCGCTAATTGACCATCGGACAAATTAGGTAAATCAGCGACAAAAACTTTCCCATGATCCCTTAGTGTCAAGAAAGTTGGTCTTGGGCCTTGAGCCTGTCTACCATTTGATTCAGAATTATTACCTATTGGTCTTTTTGGAGGTGTAGGGCCAGCTGAACTACGTCTACGTGTAATTCTTTGATTATTTGCAACCAAGAACTGGTATTGATATAAGGAATAAAATCAGAAGGAATACATCTTGGTAAATTTTCTGGAATTCCTCCTCCAGTTATATGAGACATTGCTTTAATTTCTATATCTTCAGATAACATTTGGTTAATCACATTATTGTAAATTTTTGTAGGTTTCAATAACTCATCATAAAAATTTAAGTGAGAAACTTTTTCAAATTCTTTATCTATTTGATTATTGTTTTGAATAATTTTTCTTACTAAACTAAAGCCGTTACTATGAACTCCATTACTTTTTAAAGCAATTATTAAGTCATTTTCAGAGACTTTTTTACCATTAATAAGCTTATCCTCATCAACTATTCCAACACAAAATCCTGCAAGATCATACTTATTTTTTGAATAAAATCCAGGCATTTCAGCAGTTTCTCCGCCGAGTAATGAACAGTTATTTTCTCCGCAGCCATGTGAAATTCCCTGAACAACCCTCAATAATTGTTTCTTATCAAGTTTACCAGTAGCAATATAATCCAGAAAAAATAAAGGTTTTGCCCCACTAGTAATGATATCGTTCATGCACATAGCAACTAAATCAATACCAACCTCAAAGTGAAAGTTTTTACTTTGGGCTAATTCTAATTTTGTTCCAACACCATCAGTTCCTGAAACAAGAACTGGTTTTTTAAAACTATCGATAGGAATTCTAAACAAACCTCCGAACCCGCCAATACCCTCAATCACATTAGATGTATGAGTTCCTTCAACTGCCTGTTTAATTTCGGAAACAAATTCTCGCCCAGCTTCTATATCAACACCTGATGTTTTGTAATCCATGAAATAAAAATGATAGACTTTCCCTATATAGATATTCCTCCTAAGATTGCTTTTGTCCAGTAATTATTTATCAAATAGATTTATTTTTTAAAAACAAAGTGAAGAAAGTAATCATAAGGAAAACTGAAGAAATAGAAAATTGGAGGAGAAATATAAATAGTGAAATTAACTTCATTCCAACAATGGGTAATCTTCATAATGGACATATTAAACTAATATCAACAGCAAAAAATGACAATTCTAATGTTAATTTAGTAAGTATTTTTATTAATCCACTTCAATTTGATAACAAGTTAGATTTAGAGAATTACCCTAAAACAATTGATAATGATATAAAAATCTCCTTTTCAAATGGCGCAGATGCCATCTTCATCCCAAGTAATGAAGATATATATCCACCGAATAATAAAAATATTAAATTCCTAAAAGCTCCAAAAGAATTATCTTCTGCATTATGTGGATTAAATCGAATTGGACATTTTGATGGCGTTTGTACAGTAGTTTATAGATTACTTAATCTCATCAAGCCAAAAAATCTTTACTTAGGAGAAAAAGATTGGCAACAACTTTTAATTTTAAAAAATCTTGTCCTAAGAAAGAAATTAAATGTTGCTATTAAATCTATTCCTACACAAAGAGATTTTGATGGAATTCCTTTAAGTTCACGTAATGTACATTTATCAAAAAACGAAAGAAAATTGATTAGGTTTTTTTCAAGTGAGTTATTAGAAGCAAAAAAAAATTTTCAACAAGATAAAAAGATCAATTTAAACCAAATAATTAAGAAGCTATCAGCAAAAAAAATTTCAATTGAATATTTAGAACATTTACACCCTCATACACTCCAAAAAGCAAGACTTGAGGATAATATTTCGTTACTGGCTGGTGCGATAAGATGTGGAGAGACAAGATTAATTGATCACGTTTTTCTAATGAAAAGAAGGCCGATTATTGCAATTGATGGTCCTGCAGGTTCAGGTAAAAGTACTGTAACAAAGTTAATAGCGAAGAAACTTAAACTTTTATATTTAGATACTGGAGCAATGTATAGGGCATTGAGTTGGCTTATGATAAAAGAAAGTATTGATTATAAAAAAGAAAAAAAATTACAGAATATTCTTAAAGATATATCTATTGTTTTCAAGTCGAATACAAATTCACATCAGGATGTTTATGTTAATAACTACTGTGTTACTGAAGAAATTAGGTCGCAAAAGATAAGTTCCATAGTTTCTAAAATTTCCTCAATAAAAGAAGTAAGAAAATTCTTAGTAGAAGAACAAAGAAAAATTGGAGAATCAGGCGGACTTGTAGCTGAGGGAAGAGATATAGGAACTACTGTTTTTCCTCATGCAGAACTTAAAATATTTTTAACTGCTAGCATCGATGAAAGAGCAAAAAGAAGAAAATCTGATAAAAATAGTAAAGACTCACAAGAAATAGACCTTCATACATTAAAAGAACTTATAAAGAAAAGAGATTTTGAAGATTCCAATAGGGAAATTTCACCTCTAATAAAAGCGAATGACGCAATAGAAATTATTACGGATGGATATTCAATTAATGAGGTAGTGGATAAAATTATTGATCTTTATAATGACAAGATTCCTAAAGAGACTGAGATCAAATAAATTCAAGAAATACTTTCCAAAAAACCGTTTACAGAGTCTTCTAAAATATCAAGGACATAATCGAAGCCCTCATCACCTCCAAAATATGGGTCAGGAACTTCTTGCTCATTAAAAACTGATCTAAAATCTTGTATTTTTTTTATTGATGCAAAACCAGTTGAAGCTGTTCTATTTTTAAGATCTTGAATATTTCTAAAATTTGAATCGTCCATCGCAAGAATATAGTTAAATTCGTCAAAATCTTTGCTAGTAATTTGACGAGCCCTGCTTAAGATATTTATATCTCTTCTTTCTGCCGCAATTCTCATCCTAGAGTCAGCTTTTTTTCCAATATGCCAACTCCCAGTTCCAGCAGAATCTACAATAAAGCCATCGGTTAATCCCTTCTTTTCAAGTAGACTTATAAAGATAGCTTCTGCTGCAGGAGACCTACAAATATTTCCCAAACATACAAAAAGAACAGAAATTTTTTTCATATGATTTCAAATTTCAATAAATTATAAGACTTTTAAGTAGTAAATAAAACTTCTTTAATTAAAGATTCAGTAAATTCTTTACCAAACAAACTCGACAACATTGGCCTTGCTGGATCGTTATCTCTTCTATAATTCAAATAATTATTTTGACCGTTTATTAATTCTTTTTGCAGTTCAATATTGACTTCTTTGCTTTCGAAAAGAATTTCCAAATACAAATCAAGATATTCCTTAAATGAGGTATAAAGCTGATTAGCAATTAAAAAATCACTTCTTTCTTCTTTTGGTAATTTTGACCATATTACTCCTGGAGAAAAAAATCTAGCTACATCCGCAGACATTTTTTCAGCTAATGGGAGTGATGAATGACAATGATTTTTGAGTTTTATAAGTTTTTCTAATAACTCATTATTGTATTGATTTTGTATTTTTAATGAAGGCTGAAAATCTAATACTAATAAATGACTATTAGGTAGAGAAACAAAATCTACTCCAAAAAATGGGACGTTATAAATAGTATTAGGAATAATTAAAAAATTTAAAACAGAATAATTTGGACTATTTATACAAACTGCCCTTGCGAATTGAATTCTTTTTTTATGCGTTACACCCCAAGTAGATAGATTCACATTTTTTTTTGATTTTTTTGAACCATAAGTTGAATCTTTATAAGAATATTCCGAGGGTATTATTTTTTCTAAACAGTTATATTTACTTAAATTATTTGTTAAATATTTTAAAAAATTATGCCATCTCCAATCTGGCCTGTAAAAAATAGTATCTTGTATTAACATTCAATGAATAATCTCATTATTTAATGTAAAAAGAAATTTATTGATAAATTTTTTTGTCCATTTTTCTCCAAAAAAAGATTTAAACAATTTATCTGCAGGGTCTTTTTCAAAACTGTACTTATCATATTTAATTTGATTAATCTTTATTTCTTCTGCATTTAAAAATTGATTAACAGGATTCGATTTATAAATGTTCAAATAATTATTTACAAATGAATGGAATATATTATTTAAATCTCTATCAAGATTTAATTTATTTCCTCTACATATAATCACCCATGGGGAAAAATACTTTTTTGAATCATATATATTCTTCATTTTATTATTATCAAATGCAGAATATTTTTTCTTAATACTACCTAAACTTGAACAATATTTTTCAAGATATTTGCTTTCTTGAATTAAAGGTTGATAATCAAGTATTGCTAATAACTTTTGAGAAGTTCCAAACCATAAAATATCAGCTCCTAAAATAGGCAATTCACTATCAAAATTAGGATATGCGACCGTATTAAACACTTGCAGTTTTTTGCCACCATCTAATCTTGTTATTCGCCACTTTCTATATTCGGGAGATGAAAAAAGCCAATTTTTAATAATATATTTTGAGTCTTCATTGTGATGTTCTTTGAATTCACTAGATATTTGTACTTCATGTCCATTTAATTCATCAATATTGGTTTTAAGGAAATCAACTAATGAATCAAACATAAATATTAGGTCTCGGTACTTCCTTTCCTAACTTTTTTTGTAATGTAATTGAATACAATCTTGCCTAAAACAGCAATCAAGTTACCTTCAAGCTCCTTAAACATTTTCATATTGTAAGTAAAAGCTTGATTAGCTTCATCAATAATTTGATCAGCAGTCTTTTGATTTATTGGAAGTTGATTCAAAGTAAGGGAATATTCTTCCTTGAATTTCTTTTCATCAGCAATTAATTCAAACTCATAAAAATTTAAACCATCATTTCCCTGCAAATTTAATGCTTTTTTAGCGATCCTTTTCAAGATTTGCCCCCCAGATAAATCTCCTATATAGCGAGTGTAGTGATGACCAACTAAGAGCTCTGGTGAATTTTTTGCGACCTCTCGGATTCTTTCAACATATTCTTTTGCTGAGTGAGAAATATTAATTTCATTCTTCCAGTTTTCACCAAAATAAAATTTAAGATCATTTACAAGAGTTTCTTTCCTGAATAATGATTTAAAACCTATAGGTTTTATTACGGGATGTTCCTCATTGACCAGTCTTTCAATTTCTTCTTCCATAGCTTCATAAACAAAATATAAATCACTAATTAATTTTCTATAAGATTTTTTTTCAACAACTCCTTTTAAAAAACAAGCCACAAAGCCAGTATTTTCTGCCATAGTATGGGATTTTTTTGTCCCTTCTCTTAATTGTCCTGCAAGAGCAACTGCCATATATTTTGAATTATTTTTGTAAGTGTATTTAATCTACAAGGAAAATACATAAAACAGCTAATTTTTGTTACCAGCGGATGTTGTAGAGAATAGCTTATAAAGTTCTTTACAAACCAAAAAAAGGTTATCTTTTTGTTCCTTTTGCGGTAGATGAGTACCAGTCATTTCCCAATCACCGATGGTAGCCACTCTCCATCTCTCGGAGGGAACAATCATACCTCGCATTATTATTCCCAACAATTTCGGAACTCTGCCATTATTATCATTTTCAATTCTTAATTGTAAGAGTATTGCTCTACATTCAATAAGAGGACTCCAACCAGGGAAATGAAACGCAAAATCAATAGTATCTTGCATGGATTCATTATTTGAATTGTCCCAGGGACTAAAGTTTACGCTTGCATCTGGAAAATATTTCCGAAACAAAGCTGCAGTGGAAGCAATTTTATTAGCTATTTCAACATTACTTACATTTGAACTCGCATTCATAAGTAGCTGAGTATTTTTTTGAAAATGACATAATTTGCTTTAACTTGCTTATTAACTACTTTTTCTTTTAATAAAGATGTTGAAATGCTGATCAATAAAGTATTCTCTATTCACATTTGAATAATAAATTTCTAGGTTTTAAAGAAAATAACTCATCGCAAATTACAATACGAGGAACTTCAATGAGTTATCTTTTATTAATTCAATGCTATGCCAAAATTTGAAAAATTAACTTTACCTAATGAAGGCGAGATAATAACTTTTAATCAAGGCAAACCTAATGTTCCTAATAATCCAATTGTCCCATTTATTAGGGGTGATGGTACTGGAGTTGATATTTGGCCTGCAACTCAAATCGTTCTTGATTCAGCTATTAAAAAAAGCTATGGAGATGAAAGAAAAATTAATTGGTTTAAAGTCTATGCAGGCGATGAAGCTTGTGAACTTTATGGAACATATAACTACCTCCCTCAAGATACTATTGAAGCAATCAAACACTTTGGTGTAGCCATCAAAGGTCCTTTAACGACTCCCATCGGTGGAGGTATTAGATCTCTTAATGTTGCATTAAGGCAAATATTTGATTTATATAGCTGTGTTAGACCATGCAAATATTATTCAGGAACTCCAAGCCCTCACAAAAATCCCCAAAATTTAGACGTTATTGTTTATAGAGAAAATACTGAGGATATCTACATGGGAATTGAATGGGAAGCGGAGGATAATAATTGTCTTGAATTAATTAATCACTTAAATAACGTTGTCATACCAAAAAGTAAAAATTTAAAAAATAGATCTATACCAGACGGATCAGGTATTGGAATAAAACCAGTAAGTAAATCTGGTAGCCAAAGGCATATTAGAAAAGCTATTGAACATGCTAAAAGATTATCAGGAGATAAAAGGCATGTGACTCTTGTACATAAAGGGAATATTATGAAATATACAGAAGGTGCATTTAGAGATTGGGGATATGAATTAGCAGTAAATGAATTTAGAGAAGATTGCATTACAGAAAGAGAAAGCTGGATTTTAGATAATATTCAGAAAAATCCAGAAATTACAATTGAAAATAATGCTCGAAAAATTGAACCAGGTTTTGACAAGCTTACAAATAACAAAAAAGCATTCATTTGCGAAGAAATTAAAGAAGTTATTGCATCAATATCAAATTCTCACGGAGATGGAAAATGGAGAGAACTTATTCTTGTTGATGATCGGATAGCTGATAGTATATTTCAACAAATTCAAACTAGACCTCAAGAATATTCAATTCTTGCAACCTTAAATCTCAATGGAGACTATGTTTCTGATGCAGCTGCAGCAATTGTTGGTGGCCTAGGTATGGCTCCTGGTGCAAATATTGGAGATAATGCAGCAATTTTCGAAGCTACGCACGGTACTGCGCCAAAACATGCAGGCTTAAATAAGATTAATCCAGGCTCAGTAATTCTTAGTGGTGTAATGATGCTTGAATATTTTGGTTGGGATGAAGCAGCTAACTTAATTACTAATGGTTTAAGTAAGGCAATAGAGCAAAAAAAAGTCACCTATGATCTAGCACGCTTAATGGAACCAAAAGTAGAACCCTTATCCTGCAGCAGTTTTGCTGAAGAAATTATCTCAAATTTCTAATTTTAAAAATTATTTTTATTTTCAAAAACTTTCCAAATATTAACCAGTGAATCTTTAGTGCCAATGTTTCCAGGATGAGTAACAATGGGAAGTTTTTCGCCATTTTTTAGGTTGTAAGTCACCACTGAAATGCCAGTTAAAATCTGTCCTTCAAGATAAACATAATCTGCATTAAGTCCTTTACTAAGAATCAAATTTGTTGTTATTCCACCTTTTGAAATCAAATATCCTATTTCATACTTCAAATCTGCGACTAATTCAGCAATAAAACAAGCAAGTAAATTATAAAAATTAAATAGTTCAGAAGAATCTAAAGACATAAATTTTCTTGAAGTAAACAAAACAGGAGTTTTTCCTTTCTCAAAAGAAAATCTAATTTCTTTCAAAAATTTATTTTTAAACAAATTCCTTCGCTTCTGATTATTATCTGATGAAGTAATTTTAAAGAATTCAAAAACATCTAATTCAACTGGATTGCAATTACTTATCTCTAATAAATTATTCAATTGTATTGTTGAAAGTTCTACATAAGATCCAACAATTATCAGTCCTGGAAGAAAACTCTTTTCTTTATTTCTTATTCTTAAATTAGAGAAAAATATTTCACTCTGAGAGACACTTTTTTTCTCAGAAATTGAACTTATAAAACTTGCTGCAGTTCGAAAAAGGAATTTTTTTTGTTTAATTAATTTTTTAATTACTAAAGAAAATTTTTTTAGTTGAGAATAATTTTCTACATCTACAACTACATGTTTATTATTCTTCAAGTTCTTTAGTGTTTTAAAAACAATATTATTTTCTTCATCATTTAGCATTTCGATATCTGACAATAAAAGATTTTGAATATCTTCAAAATTTATTTGCGATTTACTCTGCTGAAATAAAAGATTCTTGACATTACTTGTCTCATATCCAAAAATTTTATCTTTTGCAAAAATTGTTTGACTAATAGGAGTTTTATCAACAAAATGAGATCCATTAATTGTTAATCTTTTACCCTCTATGAAAGCTGGAATATGAAAAGTAGCATCAAAAGGACCTAAGCAACTATTTAGAGCAATTGGCTCTAAATAGTTATGTCCTCGAAGAGTAGAGTCTCCTCTACTTATAAAAATAATTTCTTCTTCATAGGCTTGAGAAGTAATTACAGTCTTAAGATTTTTGCAAATTTCCTCTATTGTTAATTTCGCATCATTTTCCGATAGTGACCTTGTATTAGCCAAAATAAAAAATAAATTAGATTTAGATTCAAAACCTTTGACTAAAGTTGAGCAGTCCCACTTAAGCAGTAATAAGCAATCGTGAACAGTTTGAGAGCCTGTGGGATCATCATCTATAACGACAAATTTCATAAGTATTGCAAAATTACTTAAGAGATTTTATTTGTATTGAGGCATTTAACCTTTTACTATCATTTGAAGGAATCATAATGTTTCTAAATCCATCAACAAAAGAATTTCGGGGACTAGTCCAAGGTTCGAGACATATCATTCTTCTTGGAGGATCACTCCAAATAACGCCTAAATCAAAAGGATATGGATGATTTAAAGTTACCTCTCTTTTAAAAATTTTATCTCGAAAAGAGCTTCTACCGGAAGTATACATAAGTAGATCAACTCCTAAATTAATTTTGTTTAATTCATCCAAAGTATTACTTATAGTATTTCTTTCTTGATCCTGACAATTAAGTGGATTATCAACAAACTCTAAATTTTTGAAATCTGAAACATTAAAATAAGGATGCAAACCAAAATTTATAGGCATAGCAAAGTCTGTTTTGTTATGGATTGTAATTTCAAATTCTAAAGAGTTAATTTTTAAGGTAACTTCTATTTTTAGTTCGAAATCGAAAGGATAATATTTTTTGGTTTTTTTAGATGCATTTAAGAATAAGCATAAAAATTTTTCATTTTCATTGAAGGAGTATTGCCATTGCAAATCCCTAGCGAAACCATGTTGTGGTAATTGCAAATAACCATTTCCAAATACTGAACTAGAGGTATTGAGATTTCCACAAATTGGAAACAAGATTGGAATGCCTCCCCTAATACTTTTTGTCTTGTCCATAAATCTTGTTTCATCGAAATAAAGTATTTCATTACCATCCGAAACCCAATTTGTAATAACGCCTCCTCTTTCAGGACAAAATTTAATGTAATTATTTTTATCTAATTGAAAGACAAAAATTCCTTGGTCCTTATTAGATAATTCAAGTTTCACGATTATTACTTAAAGAGAATCAACCCAATCCAAAATATGCTGATTAACTAATTCAGGTATCTCATCATGAGGACAATGTCCTGCATCAAGAATAATTTCTTTTGTATTCTTTGGTGTAAATTTTTTATATAGATTTCTTTTTTTTGGAGTGGTCATCCATGGATCTTTCCCTCCCCAAAGAAGTAATAATGGTGCATTTAGTTTTGCGAATAACTTATCCAAGGGCAATCCCTGAGGACCTGATGGGTTAAATACACTTCTAAAAACATTAAAAGCTCCGAAATCTAGAGAAGGCTTCCTTATTGACTCAACTAAAAAATCATCAACATTTTTTTTATCAACATAAACTTGATTCAAAGTTTTTTTAATATTTTTTGGACGTTGAAGAACAATATTTTTCAAAAATATGCCGGCAACTGTTTCAATTGAAGTTTGCAACATATTCTTTTTGATAGTTTTTTCTTCACTAAAATATCCTGCAGCATTCAGTAATATCACTCCTGCATTTAGATCATTTAATTCTGCACCAGCTGCTAATGCTGCATAACCACCTAATGAATTTCCAACAACAATTGTGGGTTTTTTTATTTTCTCTTGTACATAAGCAACAACCTGATCCTTCCATAAAGATCCTGAGTATTCAACATCTTGAGGCTTAGGACTTTTTCCAAAACCGAGAAGATCCATCGCATGAACTTCATATTTGCTACTCAAAATAGGGATATTGAATCTCCAATGATCCGTAGAAGCCCCGAAACCATGAATTAATAAAATTGCACATTCTTTTGATGTTTGCTCAGGCTTAGCAGAAATAGTATGTATTGGATAATTTAAAAAATTCCAGTCATAATTTACATCACTATCTATCAGAGCTGATTTTTCCATTTAATGAAAATACAATATTAATC
>LUMR01000224.1_pt1 | contig 21728 bp, 19 predicted proteins | sample 730041 | NCBI WGS metagenome assembly LUMR01 (sample SAMN03860258, study PRJNA289734) | marine metagenome | biome: seawater column; feature: ocean; material: water; isolation source: Red Sea water column Station 12 - depth 10m | place: Saudi Arabia: Red Sea | collected 2011-10-15 | depth 10 m | reverse complement strand
TAAGAAAATCAAGAATCTTAAACCAAGAGATAAACAATATCGTGTGAATGACGGATTAGGATTATACATAACAATTAAACCTAGTGGTGCAAAGTTATGGCATTACCGTTATCACATTTATGACAATTCAAAAACTAGCAAATATCGTGAGAAGATTTTATCACTAGGTCAATATCCATTAGTATCACTTTCACAAGCAAGAGCAGACCCTACACTTGCACGAGCTGATGTAGTAGCAGGTAAAGATGTAGCTCAAGAGAAGAAGATTGAAAAGTATAAAGTCAACATTTTTTATACAGCTCCAACTGCAATAAGGGCATTTATGAAATGGGGTGTAGAGCACCCTCAAGCTCATGATTTAAGTTCACTAAGAATATTAGGTACTGTAGGAGAGCCAATAAATCCTGAAGCATGGATGTGGTATCACGAGAATATCGGTGGTGAGAATTGTGCAATTGTTGACACATGGTGGCAAACAGAAACTGGCTCAATAATGATTTCCCCACTACCAGGTGTGACAAGCACTAAACCTGGATCTGCTTGCGGACCACTACCAGGTATCGAATCAATTGTTATTGACAATGATGGAAATGAAGTAGGCAAAGGTGAAGGAGGCTTTTTAGCTGTAAAATCTCCTTGGCCATCAATGTTAAGAACTGTTTATGGAGATGATCAGAGGTATTTAGACACTTATTGGTCACAACATAATGGTTTATATTTTGCTGGTGATGGAGCTAAATATGATGACGAAGGTTATATATGGCTGTTAGGACGTGTAGATGATGTAATGAATATATCTGGACATAGAATATCAACAGCTGAAGTTGAAAGTGCTTTAGTTTCCCATCAAGCAGTAGCAGAAGCTGCAGTAATTGGTAGAAGTGATGAAATAACTGGAGAAGCTATTGCCGCATTTGTTTCATTAATTGGAACTGATGAAGGCAATGAAGATCTAATTGCTGATCTTAGACAGCACGTAAGTGATAAAATTGGTCCAATTGCTAAACCAAAAAGTATTGTTATAACAGCTGATTTACCCAAAACTAGAAGTGGAAAAATCATGCGCAGACTTTTAAAAGATATTTCAGAAGAAAGAAAGCTCGGTGATGTAACAACATTAGCAAATGCAGATATTGTATCTGAATTACAAACAAGAGCATCGGAATCTGACGATGAATGAAAGAATAGTTAAATGGGATTTAGTTCCAGGCTTAGTCTTGGAATTAGTAAATTTAGATAAAGATGGTAGAAGAGATTTCTTTATAAACTTGCCAGTTGAAAACATTCCAATGGGTGCTCTAATGGATACTTCACAGATGGAAGTAGACGATAAAGGTCAGGTAACCTTTACACTTACACCACAAGAGTTTCATTACAATCCCCTTGGAACTGTTCATGGGGGCTTAGCAGCCACAATGTTAGATTCTTGTAATAGTATTTCAGCTAACTGTCAGCTTGATAAAGGGTTTTTGACAATGACAACAGATATAAGAGTTAATTACTTCAGGCCTATGACAGTATCCACTGGTGAAGTTACAGCATCTGCAAAGATTGAAAAAATAGGAAGAAGAGTAATTTTTGTTACTGGCACATTAAGTGATAAAGATGGAAAAATTTATGCAACTGCAAATTCAACAGAGCTTATTGTAGAATTTCCACCAAAATAAATAATTATAATTTGTGCGGATGAGAGGACTCGAACCTCCACGAGCAAAGCTCACTAGATCCTAAATCTAGCGCGTCTACCAGTTCCGCCACATCCGCTAAAATGTCGCGTGGGTCGCCGGGGACTTGAACCCCGAACCTGCGGATTAAGAGTCCGTTGCTCTGCCAAATTGAGCTAGCGACCCCTTTTAAAGATTAACTTAGATTATGATAGTTAAGTATAAATTTTTTCTATTTATTCTTTTTATAAAACAGTTAAGATAGAAAAATGATTAAGTTGCGGGCTGTGGCTCAGCTTTTCGAATCTCACCAGCCCGACAAACCTGCGGGTGTAGCTTAATGGCAAAGCTCCAGCCTTCCAAGCTGGCTATGAGGGTTCGATTCCCTTCACCCGCTCACGAAGAGCTCTCGTAGCTCAAATGGATAGAGCAACAGACTTCTAATCTGTAGGTTATAGGTTCGAGTCCTATCGAGAGCGCTGTGGTGATCGTAGCTCAGTTCGGTTAGAGCGCCTGGTTGTGGTCCAGGAGGTCGCGGGTTCGAATCCCGTCGGTCACCCTTATATTTATTAGGAGATAAATGAAATATAAAGTAAAAAAAGTTGGCGATTTTGAAAGCAATATTGAAATTGATATTGATTTTGAAGACCTTGAATCTAAAAAAGATGAAGCAATTTCTAAAATTAGCAAATCACTAAAAGTTAAAGGTTTTAGACCAGGAAAAATTCCAAAAAATATTGTCATTAGAGAAGTGGGTGAAGATTATATTCTTGAGGAATCAATTGATTTATATTTGCCTGAGCAAATTTTTGAAATATTGCAAAAAGAAGAATTAAGTCCAGCTGTTAGGCCCGTGGTAAAAGATTTAAAAAAAGAAAAGAAATCCTATAAGGTTGATGTTTTAATCACACTATGGCCAAAATTATCTAAACTTCCAAAGCTAAATCAAACTGTAGAAGTAGAATCCATTACCCCTACTGAGGAAGAGATTTCAGATCAAATTGACAGAATAAAGCTACAGTTTGCTGATGTGACTAAAGTTGAAAGGCCTTCAAAAACATCTGATTATTTATTAGTAAATATCAGTGCAATGGAAAATGGTAAAGAGTTAGAAGAATTTTCCTATCAAGATTATTTGTACGAACTCGGAAGCAACTCACTAACACCCTCAATGGACTCAAAATTAGAAGGTGTATCTACAGGAGCAATAATAAAATTTAATGATGATATACCATCTGTTGGTAAAAGTAATGTCGAAATTACTGTTTTAGTAAAAGAAATTAAAGAAAAGGTTATGCCAGAATTGACTGACGAATGGGTTTCTTCAATGACTGAATTTGATAATATTGCAGAAATGAACGATGAGTTATTTAAAAATATTGAGATGGTTAAAAAAAGACAAATTGCTAATCAGTACCAAGGTTTATTAACAAGTAAATTGATAGAAGAATCAAAGCTAGAACTTCCTGAACAGTTAGTAATTGCTGAAATGGATAGCATATTACAAAACTTCATGGCTGAATTGAACCAAAATAATATAAAAATTGAAGATTACTTGCAAATAACTGGATTAACTGAAGAAACTCTTCAAGAAGACTTAAAAAATCAAGCTACTAGAAATTTATCAATGGTAGTTATTTTGGATAAAGTTGTTGAAGATCAAGAGCTTAAACTGGATGATAAAGAAATTAAATATATTGATGACCACATGTCAACACATGATGAAGATGGAAATGAAGTAGAGGATGCAAGTCATAGGTTAAATTTAGAAGCTGAATCCCTAAGAAATAAGGCTATGCTGCATATTTTGCAACAAGGAGTGTCTGTTGACAAGGATGGTGAAAAAGTATACCTACAAGACGTCTACAATCAAGAAGAAGAAGTAAGAGAGGAAGAATAATATGAAAGAATTACCTTCAAATTATGTAATCCCTACTGTTATAGAAAATACTAACAGGGGCGAGAGAGCCTTTGATATATACTCAAGGCTTTTAAAAGACAGAATTTTATGTATATCAACTCGCCAGGAGGATCAATCACTTCATTATTTACAATTTATGACACAATGAAGTACATAAAGCCAGATATTTCAACAGTATGTATGGGGCTAGCAGCATCTGCAGCTTCTGTCATTTTAGCTGGTGGTACTCCTGGAAAAAGATACAGCTTACCAAATGCAAGAATCATGCTCCATCAACCATCTGGTGGTATGGAGGGTACTGTAGCCGATATGGAGAGAAATTTTGATCTTATTGTGTCAATGAGAACCCAATTAAATGGTTTATTGGCTGATTTTACTGGTCAAAACGTAGAAAAAGTTGCGGAAGACACAGATAGAGATTTTTGGATGACCGCGCAAGAAGCAAAAGAATACGGTATAGTAGATGAAGTGCTAATTCAAAGGGAGTTAGCAGACAAAAAATAGCTTAAAAAACAACAGGGTAGTTAAAAATGGCAAATAAAGATTCATCTCAAGCACTAAAGTGCAGTTTTTGTGGCAAGTCTCAAAAACAAGTAATAAAACTAATCGCAGGCCCAGGTGTTTACATTTGTGACGAGTGTATTGAGCTTTGTGTTGAAATAATCGAAGAAGAAAAAGTTGAAAAGCTAGAAACAAGCTCAGAAGAGTACCTACCTTTACCAAAAGAGATTAACCAATCTCTAAACGAGTACATCATTGGCCAAGAAGATGCAAAGAAGACCTTGTCTGTTGCAGTTTATAATCACTACAAAAGAATTTATAAAGGTGATTTAGTAGATAATGAACTTGAAATTCAAAAATCAAATGTCTTACTTTTAGGACCAACTGGTAGTGGTAAAACACTGTTAGCACAAACTTTAGCAAAAACACTAAATGTTCCTTTTGCAATAGCAGATGCAACTACTCTTACTGAAGCTGGTTATGTAGGTGAAGATGTTGAAAATATTTTGCTTACATTAATCCAATCAGCTGATTATGAAATTCCAAGAGCTGAAAAGGGAATTATCTACATTGATGAAATAGATAAAATTACAAGAAAATCTGATAACCCATCAATAACAAGAGATGTTTCTGGAGAAGGTGTTCAACAGGCGTTACTTAAGATACTTGAAGGCACTACTGCTCAAGTGCCACCACAAGGTGGTAGAAAACATCCACAACAAGAGTATTTGCAAATAGATACTACAAATATTTTATTTATCGTTGGAGGAGCTTTTGACGGACTTGATCAAATTATTAGTAAGAGGCTTGGAGAAAATACAATTGGCTTTAACACTAACATGTCAGATGCTAAAGAATTTAATAAAGAAGAACTTTTTGCATTTGTTGAACCAAGAGATTTAATTAAGTTTGGCTTGATTCCTGAATTTATTGGAAGACTACCAGTTACTACTAATGTAAATGAATTAAGCAAGGATGCTTTGATAGAAATTCTAACTAAGCCAAAAAACGCTATTACAAAACAATTTAAGAAAATGTTTGAATTAGACGATATTGATCTTGTGTTTACTGATGCATCGCTTGAGGCTATGGCTGATTTAGCACTGGAAAGGAAAACTGGTGCAAGAGGTTTACGTTCAATATTAGAGAAAATATTGTTAGATGAAATGTATGAATCACCATCAAGAAAAGATATTTCTAAAATAATTATTGATAAAGAAAATGTTTTAGAAGACATTGCACCAAAAATGGTTTTGAAAGAATCAAAAGACGACAAAACTGCATAAAATATAATATATGCAGAATGAAAAATACGATCCATTATCAATAGAAAAGAAATGGCAAAAAAATTGGGAACAAGGGAATAAATTCCAACCAATAGATTCTGACGAAAATTTTTCTATAGTAATTCCTCCTCCAAATGTAACTGGTTCACTTCATATGGGTCATGCTTTAGAACATTCGATTATTGATGTCATAACAAGGGTAAAAAGACTACAAGGCTTTCAAACTCTATGGCTTCCTGGGACTGACCATGCAGGAATTATTACACAACTTCTTGTTGAAAAAGAATTAGAAGAGAATGGGATTTCTAAGCATGACTTAGGAAGAGAAAATTTTCTAGCAAAAGTTTGGGAATGGAAAGAAAAATCAGGTGACAATATTACTAATCAAATGAAAACTTTAGGCATGAGTTGTGATTGGTCAAGAGAAAGATTCACAATGGATGAAGGACTTTCACAGGCAGTAATAAACGTATTTGTTTCACTATATGAAAATGATTTAATTTACAAAGGTACTCGAATGGTTAATTGGGATACAAAATTAAAGTCAGCAGTTTCTGATTTGGAAGTTACGTCTTCAAATGAACTTGGAAAGTTGTGGACTATCAACTATAAGGTCGGAGATTCATTTATAGAAATTGCAACAACAAGACCAGAAACTTTACTAGGCGACACAGCTGTTGCTGTAAATCCTTCAGACGAAAGATATAAAGACTTGATAGGAAAAACTGCAATAATCCCAATAGTAAATAGGGAAGTAGAAATTATTGCTGATGACTATGTTGATGTTGAATTTGGATCTGGGTGTGTAAAGATTACTCCTGCCCATGACTTCAACGATTATGAAATTGGTAAAAGGCACAATCTAGAAATGATAAGATGTTTAGATTTTGATGGAAAAATTGAAAATCATGATTTTATTCCTCAAGAACTAAGAGGGCTTGATCGGTTTGAAGCTCGAGAAAAAATAATAGACATGCTTAAAAATCAAAATTTACTCAAAGGAGTAGAAGATCATCAAATTCAAATTCCAAAAGGGGATAGGTCTAAAACAATACTTGAACCAATGGTTTCTGAACAATGGTTTGTAAAAACTGATGAGGTTGCAAAAAAAGCAATACAAGTTGTTGAAGATGATGAAATTAGATTTATACCAAAAAATTGGGAAAAAACTTATTTTGAGTGGATGTACAATATTCAGGACTGGTGTATATCTAGACAGCAATGGTGGGGTCACAGGATTCCAGCTTGGTACGATGATGAAAAAAATCATTATGTTGGTACCAGTGAGGTCAATGTAAGAGAGAAATATGGTCTTAAAGATGATGTTCAATTAACTCAGGATGAGGATGTATTAGACACTTGGTTTTCTTCAGCACTTTGGCCATTTAGCACTTTAGGGTGGCCAGATGACACTGAAGATTTAAAAAGTTATTATCCTACTACCTTACTTGTTACTGGTTTTGATATTATTTTTTTCTGGGTTGCAAGAATGATCATGATGGGTTTATACACAATGGAAAATATTCCATTTAAAGATATTCTTATCCATGGTTTGGTTAGGGATTCACAAGGTAGAAAAATGTCAAAAAGCCTCGGTAACACAATGGACCCCTTAGAATTATCCGAAAAACATGGAGCAGACGCTTTGAGATTCTCACTTATTGAAAAAGCTAATCCAGGACAAGATGTACCATTTGATGAAGAGTGGACAGTATCTGCAAAAAAATTTGGCAACAAGATATGGAATGCTGCAAAGTTCGTACATTTATACACTGATGAATCTACACCGTCTGAGATTAGCACGATATCTTTAATTGAAAATAAATGGATCCTATCAAGGTTTAATGAAACCTTAGAAGAATTTAATGAACTTTTTGAAAAATATAAAATTTCAGATGCCTATAAATTACTATATAATTTTTTGTGGTCTGAGTTGTTTGACTGGTATTTTGAATTTTCAAAGAACTTGTTTAATGACAAAGATAAAAAAATTGAAACCCAAACTGTTTTAAAGTCAATATTTTTAGAGTCTTTAAAATTACTAAACCCTGCAATGCCACATATAACTGAAGAAATATGGTCTTCTTTTAATGAAAATTACATAATTGATAATTCATGGCCAACCAAATATCAGCAAGAATCGGTTGATATTTTTGAAATAGATAATTTGAAAGAGATAATTACTAAAATTAGAAACTTTAAATCAACTTACAATTTAAAAAATTCTTTAAGTATTGATTTGTACCCAGCTAGCTCTTATCCGGATTGGTTTATAAATCAGTTAGAGAAAACTGCAAATGTTATTATTTCTACTGTTGAAAATAATGTAAAAGAAGGAGTAGTTCTTTCTTTCCAATCTAACGAATTTGAATTTAGTATATTGGCCAATAAATATATTGATGTTGAAAATGAAATAAAGAGATTAAATAAAAAAAGAGAAGAATTGAGTAAATCATTAGAAATATCGAATCAAAGACTTAATAATGACAAATTTGTTGAAAATGCTAAACAAGAATTAATTGATCAAGAAAAACAAAATGTACAAAATCTAAATAGTCAGATCGAATCAATAAATTCAACATTAAAATCTCTCGATAATTGAAGGAATTAGAAGAATATTTAAATTCTAAAATTGGGTTAACCAACAATAAGAATCTTGAAGCACTTCATAGATTTTTTACAAAAGATCAGTTAGAAAATTTAATGGATAAGACTATTGCTATTGTTGGCACAAATGGTAAAACTTCAACAGCAAATTTTATTTATAATCTGCTTGGCAAAGAAGATAAACAAGTTTTGATGTTTACCTCACCTCATCTAGTGAACTTTCAAGAGAGAATACAATCTCATAGCAATATTAATTTTGATTATATTTCGAGAATCGTTCATGATTTTGAGATCGAAAACAATATAACTTTAGGCTATTTTGAAACTCTTTTTCTGATTGCTTGTAAAGCTTTCTTAGATAATGAAATGGATTATTTCATATGTGAGGCTGGTATAGGTGGAGTTTTAGATACGACTTCTATCATTCAAAGTAAAAATGTTGTACTTACAAATATTGGAAGAGATCATCAAGATTTACTCGGCTACACAGACCTTGAAGTTTTAGATCAAAAAATATTTGTATCAAATAGTATAGATAATTTATTTGTTGGTAATTTAAGCGATGAATTAATTAAAGTGATAGAAAATAATTACAAACATTTTAATTCTAAGTACTTCTTAAATGATTTTGTTGATGGTAAATCAAAGGATTTCACATCAAATCAAATAAATTATTTACTTGCTTCATTAATCGTAAATTTCTTAATAAGTTCGAGTATAAGGAAAATACCTCTAGATTTTAATAAAGAATTTGTAGAAGGAAGATTTGAAATTATTAATAGAAATCCTTTAAAAATCTTAGATGGTGCACACAATATAGATGGGTTTATAAAAACTATAGAAGACTATGAAAAAGTATTTAGTTTAGAAGATACTCATTTGTATCTAGGTTTTAAAAATGGGAAAAACATAGAAAATATCATCAGCTATTTAAAGGCAAAAAAACAATATAAGTTAAATTTTATTGAGGACAATACTTTTTTTAATCAACAAAACCCTGATAAATTTATCGATTTTCTAAAAAGTGAGAATATAGATTATAAAATCGTTGAACTTAGTACTTTTTCATCAAATAAGAATCCTTCTATATTGCTAGGTAGTTTATATTTAATTGGAGAGTATAAAAAAAGGATAATTACATGAAAACGTTTTTTATGATAAAGCCTGATGGTGTACAAAGAAATTTAGTTGGAGAAATTATTTCAAGAGTTGAAGCCAAAGGATTTTCCATCACAAAAATAAAAATGATGACTATTTCTAAAGAATTAGCAGAGCAGCATTATGGGGAACATAAAGATAAACCATTTTTTAATGATTTAGTATCCTTTATAACAAGTGGTCCAGTTGTTGCTATGCAGGTTGAGGGCGAAAATGTTGTTTTACAAATCAGAAACCTTATGGGCGCTACTAATCCAAGTGAATCAACACCTGGCTCAATTAGGGGTGATTTAGCTACTGAATTAGATAAAAATGTTGTTCATGGATCAGATTCAGACGAAAGTGCTGAAAGAGAACTTGAGCTATTTTTTGGATAGTAAATAACTATTTAAAAACAACAACTATTGGATTATTCTATTAGTACATGGTTGACTTAAATTTACGAAGAACTCTTTTTGGTGGTAATGATATTGCTATCGACTTAGGCACTGCTAACACTCTTATATATGTAAAAGGGGTTGGTGTTGTAGTTGATGAACCTACACTTCTTGCAGTAAATAAAAGCGATAATTCGATTATTACTATTGGAGAAGAAGCTAAAAAATTAATTGGAAGAGTTCCAGAAACTATTGAACTTATAAGGCCATTGAGAGATGGGGTTATATCTGAAATTGAAATGGCAGAAGAACTTGTTAAAACTCTTCTATCAAGAGCAATTGGTCGAGCTTACTCAAGGCCAAGAATTGTTATATGTGTTCCAAATGGTGTTACAAGTGTTGAGCAAAGGTCAATTGAAACAGCAGCACATGCTACGGGCGCGTCTGAAGTCTTCACAATAGAAGAACCAATGGCTGCGGCAATAGGAAGCGGTTTAAATATTTTTGAACCATATGGAAATATGATTGTTGATATAGGTGGTGGCACAACTGAAATAGCAGTTATCTCAATGGGGGATATAGTTAATGCTAACTCTGTAAGAGTTGGGGGTGAAGATATGACTGAAATATTAATTGAATGGTTGAGAAGAGAACACCAAATTCTTGTAGACACTGGTATCGCAGAAAATATTAAACATGCAGTTGGCTCAGCTTATCAATATGACAAAGAGCCTCAGGTAACAGTAACAGGAAGAGATATTGTAAGAGGTATACCCAAGCAAGTGTTATTAGAAGCCAGTGATGTTAGGAACGCCTTACAACCAGTTGTTAATGACATTATCGAAGCTATAAGAATATCTCTCTCACAAACTCCACCAGCTTTGGTTTCGGATATTGACAAGGATGGAGCATGGCTTACCGGTGGTGGATCACTATTAAAGCAAATGGATAAAAAAATTGCTGAGGAATTGGGTATTCCAATAAATAACACTGATGATCCTTTAAGTTCTGTTGTAATTGGTTCAGGTATTTGCCTAGAAAGATTTCAAGACTACAAGAGTGTTTTGAAACTATCACCAAAACCTAATTAACATGCAAAGCTCTCAAGTTGTTGGCGTAAGAAAATATGTAGTTTATTTCCTTTTTATTTTTCTTTCAGGCTTATTAAGTGCTGTCGACTATTTTTCTAATAAAACATTATCAAATTTTATACCAGAACGAGTAAATTTAATATCTAACTTCCAAATACCTGACAGACTACTTCAAAATGAATTTTCAAGCTTATCATCAAGTAGAGCGGATTTAGTTGCAGAAAATATAAGATTAAAAGAAGAGCTCTCTAATTTGAGAGTGTTGTATGTAGAGAATCAAGAATTACAGGATAATATTGAGTCTTATGAACTTCTAATAAAGAATATAAGTGATTTTGAGTTAACATATTATGCGACAAGCTTAATTTTAAAAAACTCGACAGATGAGTATCTAATTTCTGGAGGAAGGGATTACAATTTTGAGCCCGGAGATCTGGTAATAAATGAGACTGGTTTTATAGTCGGTTATTTAGGAGAAGTTTTTAATGATTATTCAATACTTGAATCATTCAATTCTACAAATTTTAACTTTAGAGCACTTGACGAAGATAACAATATTTTTGAAGTCAATTCAAATGGTAAAGAATTAATATTTAGCTCTTTAGATGCAACTTTGAATTCAAAAGTTGGAATGTTATATTCAGATATTACATTTGGACATGTAAACAAGTTTCCACTCTTTGATTTAGAATCCTATGAACAAACAAAACTAAATAACAAATTTACAGTGATAGTGCCAATAGAGAAAATGCTAACTTTCCAAAGTAATTTATTTATACCTAAAAGTAAATGAAAGTAATAAAAGTAATTTCAATATCTACTTTTCTCTTTATGCTTTGCTTAATTGAAAATTATCTAAACACATTTATTTCTTTAGATTTTGGAGTTTATATATTCTTAATTTCACTTATATATATTGGCACTGAATTTTTTAATCAAAATTTAGTTATACCAATTTTCTTATCAGGAATCTTGTATGACTCTTTCTTTAGTACTTACTATTTAGGACTATATACATCAATATTCCTAGTTGTGGTTGTTTTATCTAACTTTGTAGTATCCAGATATAGTCGATCAAATGCCTTTTACATCATCACTATTTCATTATGTTTATTAATTTATAAAATTCCAATTATCTTAGAGTTTGATTTGGATTATTGGTTAACAGGTTATTTCATTTCTATTTTTGTAAATTCATTATTGTTTCTCTTCTTTAAAAGAGCACTAAGAAATAATGTTTAACCAAAAAAGACTTAAATTTACGTTTGTTGTATTTTTTATTTTATTAGCTTTTATATTGTTTGATATCTTTCAACTTCAAACAACTGAATTCCAGTCAACGTCTAATATTATTGATCAGCAAAATTTAGATAAATTTTATATAACAGCACCCAGGGGTGAAATATTTGATGCAAATGGAGAAAAAATAGCTGAAACTATATTAGAACCTCATTTATTTATAAATATGAGAAAAATAACAGATCAAAACTCCTCTGACTACAGACAGATTATTCAATATAATTTTCCAGAGTTAGCGATCAGAGAAATTAATGAAATATTCGAAAGTAAGGAAATTTTACAATTTGTTACAAACCTCTCTTCTATTGAATATGAGGTTAGAAATAATCTATTAACTAATTTCGATGCTTTTTTAATTATTGATTTACCAATAAGAAACTATATTAAAAATGAACTTTTTGCTCACACAATTGGATATTTAGGAATACCAAATCAAGATGAGTTTAATATTTTTCAAAATGCATCGGGCAATAACCAGGTCGGCAAAAATGGATTAGAAAGATATTACGAAGACTATTTATCTGGAATTCCAGGTGAATTAACTTTTTTAGGTTCTGAGATTATAGACTCAAAACAACCAATTAGAGGTAGGGATTTATTTTTATCAATTGATTCTTCAACTCAGTTAGTTACAAAAGAATCATTGCAACAGGGCATAGATTTAGCAAATAAGAGTTTTGAGTCAATAAATCAAATTAAAAGAGGTGCATCTGTGGTCTTAGATATTGAAACTGGGAACATCGTTTCTATGGTTTCTTTACCTGATTTTAATCCCAATAAGTTTGTATCTGGTATAAGTGACTTTGAATACAAACAGCTAGACAGAGATCAAGCTTTTAATAATTTTGCAATCCAGGGCCTATATCCTCCAGGTTCAGTATTTAAAGTAGTTGCTTATTGGTTAGCACTAAGTGAAAGTATATTTCCTGAGGGCTTGAACAACAAAGATTCAAAAGTTGATTGTGAGGGAAGTCTTTCATTTGGGTTCGATGATGGATCTCAGCAAGTTTATAACGACTGGAAACTTGAGGGACACGGAAACGTAGACCTAACCGATGCAATTAAACAGTCATGCAATGTGTACTTTTGGGACATAGCTTTAAATATATGGCGAAATTTTGGTAATACGGAAGGAGAGTCCATTCTTCAGGAGTATTCTAAAGAATTAGGCTTTAGTGAGAAAACAAATGTTGACTTACCATTTGAAAAGGTTGGAATTATTCCTGATAGAAATCTTTTTGAAGAATGGAAGATATCTAGACCAGGCTTAGTAAGAGAAGAGGGATGGTTAGGTGGAGATTTAATGAACTTAATCATTGGTCAAGGAGCTATAACAACCACTCCTCTTCAGGTTGCAAATGCATATAGAACTTTATTAACTGGAGAAAACTTGGCGCCAACAGTAAACCTAAATGCAGAAAAGATAATAAATAACAGAATAAATGTGAGTGATGAATTTATTTCATTTCTTTTAAAAGACTTAAACACAGTTACTAATAAAGGTGGAACAGCCTATGTTTCATTCAGTGTATTGGGAAACAAAGCAAATGATATTGGTGGAAAAACAGGAACAGCACAAAATGCTGGTGACAAAAATAATACTTCTTGGTTTGTTGGAGTTGATTCCATAAGTAATCCAAAATATATTGTTGCTACAGTTGTCGACGAGGGCGGATCTGGAAGCGCGGTTGCGGCACCAATTTCAAGAAGAATTATTCAGCATTTACGAGAATACGAACTAACTCCAGTGGAATTTGGTGAAATAACAGAATGATAAATCGAAAAATTACAATATTAGGTCCAGAAGGAACAAATTTATACATTTTGCTTCAATTTATGTTATTTAGTGTTATTTCATGGTTTACATTGTTCAGTTCAATTGAGTCAATTGAGTTTGAAACAAGCAATATTTTAACAAGGCAAATAGTATTTTCTTTAATAGGGTTACTTGTATTTTTCTTTACTACATATATTTCAATTGAGAATCTATATAATTTAATAAATTCATTATTTTTACTTTCGGTTTCTGTTTTATTAGGCTTACTTTTCACAACACCGATACTTGGTGTAAGAAGGTGGTACGATTTAGAACCAATTGGATTACCAATTTTTATTCAGCCATCAGAATTTATAAATCTACTTTTAATTTTTATACAACCTGATTTAGGAACAACCATGTTACTTTTAATAATCACTTCTTTTATGTTTTTTATGTCTGATGTCAAACTAAGGAGTGCTGTTCTAGGGTTGTTAACACTTTTTCTTTTATTTTTTATTCTTTTAGAAATGAACTTTATAGGTGATTATCAAATATCAAGAATTACAGATTTCTTTTCTGGTGATGACTTTTCGCAAAAGCAAAGTAGACTTTCAATCTCTTCGGGAGGTTTGTTTGGAACTTATTTTACTAATTCACAAATAACTGAAGTTTTTGTACCTGTGCAAACTACGGATTTTATTTTTTCTCTTTATTCAAGAAACTTTGGTTTCTTTGGAGGGTTTTTGCTTTTATCTCTTTGGATTCTTTTTTTCTTTAGGGTAAATAGAATAATTAAACTTACTCAAATTGAGTTTGAAAAATATCTCCTTTCAGGATTATTAATTCTCTTAGGTGTGCAAATACTTATAAATTTGTTAACTATACTTGGCTTTATTCCATTGACTGGAATACCTTTTCCGCTTCTAAGTCTTGGAGGGTCATCAATATTTTCAACAGCAATAATATTTGGATTGATCAATAGAGTATTCATAGAAAACAACATAGTTGTTTAATTTTTAAATCTAGTATTCTTAAGTCATGTTTAATTTATATATTCGTCATCTCGGAGGTTTTAATGTTTGGTATGTTCAAAAAGTCAAAGATTGTTCGCAAAAGCGACAACTTGGACAATACAAAAACTAAATGGTTTAATGGCCAAAAAGTAAAAATAAAATCTGGGACTACTCGCTCAGGTTCTCAAAAAAATAAAGATTTTAAAGATAAGAATCCAACTTGGTTTAGAGAACAACCATTACCAGTTCCAGAAGTAGAAAAAAAGCAGATGCTTATAAGCTCTAAAGATGGTGTATCAAAGGTAGCTATTCTTGAGGGTCCAACCCTAGTTCAATATTACACATCAGAAAATAACGCTAAGTCTAAAGTTGGAAATATTTATCTTGGAAAAGTAAAAAATGTTTTACCTGGGATGGAAGCAGCATTTGTTTCTTTTGGTGAAGAAAAAAATGGTGTGCTTTATGTTGCTGATATACAGGGTTCTCATAAAAATTCAAAAATTGAAAATTTATTAAAACCTGATCAAGAAATTTTAGTTCAAGTAGTCAAAGACGCTATGGGGGAAAAGGGGGCTAGGTTAACAGGCCAAATCTCCCTACCAGGAAGATATTTAGTATTAATTCCAAACTCTAGAACAAAGGGAATCTCTAGAAGACTTACTGATAATGAAAGAAGTAGATTAGACAGAATTATTCGTAAGCTAAAACCTGAGAATTTTGGAGTTATTGTTAGAACTGCTGCTGAGGGAGTTAGTGAAAAAGCACTACAAGTAGATATAGAAAAACTTGTTGAAGAGTGGGATGTTGTAAGTAATTACAAAAGCGGCGATGCTCCAAAATTAATTCATCAAGAGCCAGATGTTTCTATAAAAGTAATACGAGAACACCTAAATACAACATTTAAGAAGCTTTTAATTGATAGAAAAGATCAATTTGATGAAATCAAAAATTATGTTTCTGCTACTTCTCCTGAAATAAGTGATATTGTCGACTTTTATCAGGATGAACTAATGTTATTTGAAAGGTACCACATTGAAGACCAAATAAAAAAGGCTTTAGATAGGAAAGTTTGGCTGCCATCTGGTGGACATCTTATTATTGACAGAACAGAAGCGCTAACTGTTATTGATGTTAATACTGGAAAATTTGTTGGAAAAAATAGTCTTGAGGAAACTGTGTATGAAAATAATTTAGAAGCTGCAGAAGAAATTGCAAGACAGTTAAGACTTCGAGACATTGGATATGGAGTCAACCAAAAAGCAACAAAGTCTTTTAAATAGATTTAAGCAGGAATTAGCTAAAGACAAGACTAGAACACAGGTATTTGAAATTTCTAGACTTGGATTAGTTGAAATGACTAGAAAGAATGTGGCAGCCGGTCTCGTTGAAAGTTTTTCAGAAGAATGTGAAAAATGCAATGGTAGGGGTCTAATAATTAATGATATTTTTGCTAACAAAAGTATAGAAGAAGGCTTGATTGAGTCCGAGGCTGTAGTAGAGTGAATGAGTTATGAGTAAATATGTTGTTATTCAAGTTGGATCATCTCAAGAAAGAGTAAGTGTTGGGGATGAATTTTCTGTTTCATCTTCTTTTGAAGAAAAAACTGTTGTTCCCGTATTAGTCAGTCCTAGAAAAGGTCAAATAGTTGTAGATGACAAAGAATTAAAAAACTATAAAGTTGAACTAGAGCATCTTTCTGCTTCAAAGTCCAAAAAGATTAATATTTTTCAATATAAAAACAAAACTGGAAACAGAAGAAGAGTTGGATATAGAGAAAACTCAAAAATTGTTAAAGTTAAGAGTATTCAAGGACTTGAAAGCGCTGAGGAGGAATAATGTCTAAAACAAAAGCTGGTGGTTCAACTAGGAATGGTAGAGACTCAGAGTCCAAACGCCTTGGTACTAAAGTTTATGACGGTGAAAATATATCTGCTGGCTCGATTGTAGTTAGACAAAGAGGCACAAAAATTCATCCAGGAGAAAACGTATCCAAAGGTGGAGACGATACTCTCTTTGCAAAAATTGATGGTGTTGTAAAATTTTCTACTAGAAATGGTAGAAAATTAGTTAATGTAATTCCAAAATGAGCCAATGTTCGTTGATGAAATCAAGCTTTCAGTATCCTCTGGAGCTGGAGGTCCAGGCTCTGTTAGTTTCAATAATTTAAACTCTAAAACTAAACCATCTGGTGGCTCAGGTGGAGATGGTGGTAGTGTCATATTGCAGGTTAATAAAGAATTGCCTGACTTATCTCACATAATGTCCAATAGCTCCCTTAAAGCTGAAAATGGTGGACCAGGTAACAAAAATTTTCAAAATGGAACCTCTGGTGAGAATCTAATTATAGAAGTGCCAAAAGGAACACAAGTATTTATTGATGATGAAATGTATGCTGACCTTCATGACAATAACTCTTCTTATGAATTAATTACAGGTTCAAAAGGTGGTAGAGGTAATTATGAATTGATCTCAAAACGAAATCCTAATCCACAAATCTGCGAACAAGGAATAAAAAGAAAATCACTTGATGTCAAACTAAGTTATAGTCTTTATTCAGACATATCAATTGTTGGACTGCCTAACGCAGGCAAGAGTACATTAATTCAAAAATTGACAAACTCTAAGGCAAAAATTGGTGATTATGAGTTTACAACCACTAGTCCAAATATTGGTGTTTTAAATAATTCTGAATCATTGATAACTATATGTGATCTGCCTGGATTATTAGAGGGTGCTTCAGACGGGGTTGGAATGGGCAGAAGAGTACTAAAACATTTGAGAAATACTAAATTTATAATTTATTTAATTGACCCAATAAATGAAAAATTTAATATAAGTTCGCAAATTTCAATGCTTGAAGATGAACTTTTTAAATTTGATGAAAATTATCAATCAATTAAAAAACTAATAGTTATAAATAAGTCAGATAAACTCACTACACCCAATGAGGAATATCTTAATATATCCTGTTTAAATGAACATGGAATTGATAAATTGGTCAGCAATATACAGGATGTATTTCAAGATGACTTACCAATTATTTATTCTGAGTTTCATAAAATTGTTTTAGAGCAAGACGATTATTTTATAGAAAAAATAGAAAATCAGTTCATTTGTTCTGGTGAATTAGTCACGAATATGATCAATATTTCTGGAAACAAAGATAGTGTCTTAGATGAGATATTTATTAGATTCGAAAAATCTGTTCTTTCCAGTGAAATTAATGAAATGGGTGCAATTGATGGTGATACAATTGTGTTAGGAAATTTAGAATTTGAATACAAACAATAAAAAAAATATAGTAATAAAAATTGGAACTACTTCAATTATTAAAAATGATAAAGTTGATATAACTTTATTAAAAAGCTTGGCCGAGTTAATAATCGAAAATAAAAATCAATTTAATTTTGTAATTGTAACCTCTGGCGCTGTTGGTCTTGGGGCAACAAAATTAAATTATAAAAGTAGACCTAAATCCTTAAAAAGACTTCAGGTGGCATCAGCAGTTGGTCAAATTGAATTGATTAACCAGTATGAAAAAATTTTCAAAGATAAAAAAATGAATATTGCACAAGTTTTAATTACCAAAAATTTGATTGATGATAGAGAGCAATTCGTTAATACCACACAAGCATTAAATGAATTGTTATCGCAAGAAATTATTCCAGTAATTAACGAAAATGACGTTGTAGCGACTGAAGAGCTAAAATTTGGTGATAATGATAGGTTATCTGCAATAGTCTCAATTATTGTTAATGCAGAAAAACTTATAATCATTACTAATAAAGAGGGGTTGTACAATTTCAATCCTGATAAAAATAAAGATGCAAAAAAAATAGATTACATTGAATATGATTCCAATCAACTTAATGAATTAATACCTCTTTCAAAGGCTGGAGAAGGCATGGGAGGATTTTCAACAAAAATTATGGCATCTCAAATTTCTGGTTTTTCCGGTATACCAACACATATAATCTCTTGGTCAAAATCTAATCTATCGAAAGCAATTTTAAATGAAAAGGTTGGAACCTATATTACTGCCTCAAATAAGAAAATTAGGCTTAGGAAGCTTTGGATTGCATATGGGATGGCTCCAGTATCAAATGTATATATTGATGAAGGTGCAGCTAGTGCACTTTTAAAGAATGCTTCACTTTTATCAAAAGGAGTTGTTAGGTTTGATAATTCTTTCAAAATTGGAGATGGACTATCAATTGTTTTTAATAAAAAAATTGTCGCTAAGGGTATTGCAAAAATTGACAGTTCTGCAGTTGGTGAAAGTAGTGTTTTAATTCATAAAGACGATTTAATTATTCTATAAATAATTTTACTAATAGAAAATGTTAATTAACCTTTTAATATGCTTAAGCAAATAGGAACACAAGCAAAAGATGCTGCTGCAGAAATTGCAGTTTTAAGCACTGATAAAAAAAATCAAATATTACAGTCTATGGCTGATGAATTGCTTAAAAACTCAAAAAAAATTTTAGATGCTAACAAAATAGATTTGAAAAATTCCAAGGATCTTGATTTAACACCTGCCTTAATTGACCGATTATCTTTAAGTGAAGAACGTATAAATGGTATGTCTAATGGCTTGCTCAAGATAATTCCCTTAGAAGATCCGGTTGGAAATATTACTGACAGTTGGAAAACTGATGAAGGATTACATATTAAAAAAATTCGTTCACCTTTTGGAGTTATAGGAGTTATTTATGAAGCAAGACCAAATGTCACAAGTGATGTTTCAGGTCTTTGTCTAAAATCTGGTAATGCTGTAATTTTAAGAGGATCCAGCTATTGTCTTGACTCAAATATTGCTATTCTTGAAGTTCTTCAAAATTCACTATCTTTAAATAATTGTAATAAGAATATTTTTCAGATAATAGAAAGTAAAGATCGTCAAGACACTATTGAATTTATGAATCTCACAGAGTTTGTTGATCTCATTGTTCCAAGAGGGGGAAAGGGGCTAATACAAACACTAGTAGACAACTCCAAGGTACCATTTATCCTAGATGGAGATGGAAATGTACATTTGTACATACATCAGGATGCAAAAAAAGAACATATTATTGATATAGTTATTAATTCTAAAGTGCAGAGACCGGGGGTATGTAACGCTCTTGAAACCTTGCTAATTAATAGTCAGATTTACCAAGATATGGGCAGTTTGATAATTGAAGAATTATTAGAAAATGAAGTTGAACTATTTGTAGACGAGAAAATAAAAGAAGACTTTCCAAATCTAAATCTTGCTAACGAATCACATTATGAGACTGAATTTTTAGATTTGAAACTGGCAGTAAAAGTCGTCGACAGTGTTGACCAGGCAATTGAGCATATTAAAGTCTATTCATCTGGACATACAGAAGCAATTTTGACTGAATCAAAGGAAGTTGCAGACACTTTCGCTAAATCTATAGATTCTTCAGTTATATTTATTAATTCATCTACAAGATTTACTGACGGTGAAATGTTTGGTTTTGGTTCTGAAATTGGAATTAGTACTCAAAAATTACACGTTCGAGGCCCAATGGGGTTAGAGGCGTTAACAAATGAAAGATATGTAGTTACAGGTGAGGGTACAGTAAGAGGATGATAAACAATTTAACAGTAAAAGATTTCGAAGACAACGGTTATTTTGCAGACCAAGAATTAGTAGACATTGTCAATGCTTCATTGTATTTAAATAAACCCATTTTGATAGAGGGTCCTGCTGGTACCGGAAAAACTTATCTTGCAAAAACTCTCTCAAAGATATTTAAAACTCAATTAATTCGACTTCAATGTCATGAAGGTATCGATGAAGACAAGGCTCTTTATGAGTGGAATTACAAAAAGCAGCTTTTATCAATACAAACTGAACAGGACTCCAAAAATTTATTTACTGAAGAATTTTTGATTGAGAGACCGATTCTACAATCTCTTAGGTCTAATGAAAAATCTATTTTTCTCGTAGATGAAATTGATAGATCAGATGAAGAGTTTGAGGCTTTGTTATTAGAAGTTTTAGCTGAAAACCAAGTAAGTATTCCTGAGCTAGGAACTATCACTTCAAAGAATGATAATCTTACTGTATTAACTTCTAATGCTACAAGAGAGCTTTCTGAAGCATTGAGAAGAAGATGTTTGTATTTTTACCTAGACTACCCATCAGTTGATATAGAAACAAAAGTAATTCTTAACAACGTAGAAAATATAGATGAAGAAAAAGCAAAAAAGTTTTCTATATTTAGCAATTTTGTAAGATCGCTTGGTCTAAACAAGCCACCTTCTTTAATCGAATCAGTTGAATGGGTAAAATACAATCATTTAAATGATGAGGAATCTTTAGATTCAAATATCGGAATTCTTATAAAAGATATTGAAGACCAAAAAATATATCTAGATAAAATTAAAGAAGATAATGCAAATAAAAACCAATGAGTTAATTAATTTTTCTCATTATTGTTCAGAGAATTCATTAAAGTTTCCATCTGAAAGAGTAAGTAATTTAATTAAATTTTTGCAAAAAGCCCAACATGATAATTTTGAAAGAGATGTAAGTTTTATTTATTCATTACTTCCTTCCAATAGAGAAGAAAAAGAAAAATTGAAAGAACTTATTCATCAGTACTTTAATTTCTTAGTAGGTGACTATAAAGATCAATCTAGTTTCTTGCTAGATTATAAAGAAGAAAGAGTTGAAGATTTTTTTAATGAAAACTCACTTTCAAGATTTCAAAAACTTGCTGATGACATTATTAGAGAATTTGGTGAAATAGATTTTAGTAGACCAGTATCTAACAATTATTGGTTAAATCAGTTACAGAACTCTCTTGCTTTTCTTGATTCAGTTAGTTTTTTTGATATTGATTTTGATAACGGATTAGATGAAATTATTAATGAAGAAAATAGAAATTACTTTATTAGTCAATTAAATCAATCCATACTTGAAAGAGTCTCAGAACTAAGAAATCAATTTAAAGAAGCTTATATACCATCAGAGCTAAATCCAAAAGAAAATCTAGATGAAAAAGATTTTTTATTTACAGACGCTGAAGAAAGA
>LUMR01000343.1_pt1 | contig 21773 bp, 20 predicted proteins | sample 730041 | NCBI WGS metagenome assembly LUMR01 (sample SAMN03860258, study PRJNA289734) | marine metagenome | biome: seawater column; feature: ocean; material: water; isolation source: Red Sea water column Station 12 - depth 10m | place: Saudi Arabia: Red Sea | collected 2011-10-15 | depth 10 m | reverse complement strand
CCAGACTCAATTCCAATAAATCCTGCCTGACTAGCTTCTGATAGGCACTGCTCTAGAGGAGTGTCTCCACCCAATTCAGGCATATCATCATTACTCCATGCAATCGGTGCGATTCCTAATTTTACTGTCATACAAATTATTTAAAATTTAAATTCTTTTAGAATATGATGTTTTGTGCATCAAGAAAATTATATTTGAAATTGATGTTTAATTCATCATTAAAAATGTTTCTTGATTTTGTTTTTTAATTCTGCTCTATATTCTTATGATTAATTTTTCTTTGATGGGTGCGGGAAGAATTGGAAAAATGCATGCTAAATTTATAGCAGCTCATCCCAAAGCAAAATTAAAATACATATATGACGTTAATTCTCAATTTGCTGAAGAAGTAGCAAAATCAACAGGATGCTCAATTGCATCTTCACCAGAGGAAGCAATAAATTCAGATGATGTAGATGCAGTTCTTATAGCTTCTGCAACACCAACTCATACAAAATTTATTACAATGGCAGCAAAAGCAGGAAAGGCAATTTTTTGTGAAAAGCCAATTGATTTAGATATTAATAAAGTAAATGAATGCATGGAAAATATAAAAGGAATAAACGTTCCTATCCAAATTGGCTTTAATAGAAGATTTGATGCCAGCCATGCAAAGGCACAGCAAGCAAGAATAAAAAAAGAAATTGGTGAATTGGAAATGGTTGTTATCACAAGTAGAGATCCTGAGCCTCCAGGCATTGACTATTTAAAAGCTGCCGGAGGATTCTTTAGAGACACCACTATCCATGATTTTGATTTAACTAGATTTATTTTAGGGGATGATCCTGTAGTTCAAATATCCGCATTTGGAGATGCTTTGTTTGATAAAAATGCACAGCAGGAAAAAGATCTAGATACCGCTATGTTTATTTTAAAATCAAAAAAAGGTGTTTTAATACATATTAATAACTCTCGAAGAGCAGTTTATGGATACGATCAAAGAGTAGAAGTATTTGGAAGTAAAGGTATGGTAATTTCAAACAATCAAACCCCTACTTCTTTAGAAAGATACACAAGCACTTCAACAAATGAAAAAGAGCCCATACATTTCTTTTTTATTGAAAGATACGAGCAAGCTTACAGAGATCAATTTAACGAGTTTGTAAAGTGTGTTGAAGATAAAACAAAACCATTAGTTGGATTTGAGGATGGTAGAAATGCTTTAATAATTGCCAATGCTGCCTATGAATCGTTTGAAAGTGGCAAAGTAATAGATATAAAATTCTAAAATGAGTATTCTTTCTCTAAATAATATTGAAAAAAATTTTGGAGCTATACAAGCTTTAACTGGAGTTAGTTTTGATATTAAAGAAGCCGAAACCGTAGGATTAATGGGGGATAATGGAGCGGGTAAATCTACACTATTAAAAATTATAGCTGGTAATTTTAAACCTACATCTGGAGAAATAATGTTTAATAATGCTCAAGTAGAATTTGAGAAGCCTGTTGATGCAAGAAAATCTGGTATTGAGGTGGTTTATCAAGACTTAGCTCTTTGTAATCATTTGACTGCAGCTTCAAATGTTTTTTTAGGTAGAGAAATTCAAAAAGGTATTTGGCCATTTAAATATTTGGATTATCCGGCCATGTTTAAAAAATCTGCAGAGTTATTCGAGGAACTTAAATCTGAAACTCGACCAAAGGATTTAGTTATGCAGATGTCTGGAGGACAAAGACAGGCTGTGGCTATTGCAAGAACTAGGCTTACAAATCCTAAATTAGTTTTAATGGATGAACCAACTGCAGCAATTAGTGTTAGACAGGTTGCTGAAGTATTAGATCTTATAAAAAGATTAAAAGATCAAGGAATAGCTGTAATGTTAATTAGTCACAGAATGCCAGATATATTTGAGGTATGTGACAAGCTAGTGGTATTAAGACGAGGTGAAAAAGTTTGTGAAAAAAATATAAAAGATTCTTCTACAGAAGAAGCAACAGGCTTAATTACAGGGGCAATAGATAAAGTATGAGTTCAGTAAAATTTAATCAGGAAATAATCTCCAAGACAGAAAAAAATTTATTTCAAAAACTTGTTTCTGAACAATCCTTTTGGGTAACAATAGCTTTATTTGGGATTTGTTTTATTATGTTTTTTGTAGAAGATGCTTTTTCTAGCAAAGATAATCTTTTTAATATTACACGAAACTTTTCTTTCATCGGAATAATGGCAATTGGAATGACATTTGTGATTATTACAGCTGGGATAGACTTGTCGGTTGGGTCAATTATGGGTGTCACAGGAGTTATATGTGGTTTATTTTTGGATGCTCAATTTTTACCTGAATGGTATTCCAAAGCTTCATATTTTGAAGGAGTATACGTTTGGGTATCAATAATTTTAGCTCTACTTGCAGGTACTTTAATTGGTGCAGTAAATGGATATTTAATTGCTTATCTTAAACTTTCTCCATTTGTGGTCACTTTAGGAATGATGGCTGCAGCAAGAAGTTTGGCTTTAGTAGTTTCAAACAATAAAATGTTTTATGAGTTTGGACCTAAAGATGAAATGTTTTATGAAATTGGAGGAGGTTCAATGCTGGGTCTTGCTAATGCAACTTGGTTATTAATATTTCTAACAATAGTTATGGGTTTAGTATTGAAATATACCTCATACGGCAAGCATGTTTTTGCAGTTGGTAGTAATAAAAAAGCGGCTGAATTATCTGGAATTAATACTAGATGGATTGAAATGTCAGTATACATGATCAGCGGATTATTTGCTGCAATTTCTGCTGTAATGATAGTTGGATGGATGGGATCAGTAACCAATGCTTTAGGTTACACTTATGAATTAAGAGTTATCGCCGCAACTGTTATTGGTGGTGCTAACTTAATGGGGGGTGTTGGTGGTACTTTTGGAGCATTTATTGGTGCTGCATTAATGGAAACAATTAGAAACAGCCTTCTAATGGCTGGAATTGACCCTTACTGGCAAGGAACGTTTTTAGGTATATTTATCGTAGGTGCAGTTTGGTTAGAAAAAGTTAAAAATAAAAAGAATTAGTTAATAAACTTTCTTATCCATACAATTATATCTATTGAAAATTAATATATCTGAAAAAAAAGAATTTTGATTACCTGGATTTTTTTCAAAATCTAAAATTTTATCAAATGCAACTTTGATTTCTAATTCAACATCATGGCCTATAACAAAATCCATTTTATTATTTTCTAAAAGATTTCTAGAATTTTTATTTAGTTCATGACCTACAAATACAATATGATCTTTTACATTCATTTCACTAATTGCTTTAGCAACACCTAAATTACCTCCTGCAATATTATAAATTCCTAACGGCGGTCCATTTTCTTTAATATATTTTTTTACATATTTGTAACTTTGTTCAGATGTATCTAAATTAAAAACACTTTCTTTGATTTTAAGATTTGGAAATTCTGATCTTAATACTTTTCTAAAACCCAGTTCTCTTTCCTGTTGACACCTATATGGCATACTCATAACCATCAAAATTGAACCTGATCTTTTCCCAACATTTTTTCCAATTATATTCGCAGCAGTTGATCCAGCGTTAGATTGATTGTTACCTATATATGCTATTCTGCTCGAATTTGGAAAATCAGTTGTTAACGTTATCACAGGCTTTCCTTCACTAATAATTTTACTTAGCTCGTTATTTATATTTTGGTCCTCCTGAGAAACTATAATCACTGCATCAAAACTTGAAGTTTCTCTTAAAATTTTAACAAATTGACTGGGTTTAAATTCTTTTGCAGGAATAAAATATTTTATTAAATTAAACTTATAAATTTCATTATTAATATTATCTAAACTCTCCTCAAGAGTCTTGTTGTATGAAGGTCCTGATTGACAACAAATTAAAATATTTTTAGTTTGATTTGTATTATTTCCGTTCTGAAGGTTATTTAAAATTTTTAAGATTTTATCTTTAGTTTTTTTACTCACCCCTTTTCTGTTATTTAAAACTCTATCTACAGTGGCTGTACCGTACCCTGATTCATCAGATATTTTTTTTATAGAGACATTTTTCCAGTGATTTTTCATGAAAACATGGTATCATTTAATGATGTAAAATCAATCATTTGATGTATCACCTTCTAGTTGTATCACATCATTTTACTTGAATCGTAAACTCATTCTAATTAATATTTCTTTATTAAATTAACTAACAAAGAGAGTGAGAAATATGAGAAAAACAATAATTGCAATGTTAGCATTTATTTTTGTATCAATTTCTGGAATTTCATATGCAGCTGATAAAGTTTTTGCATTAGTTCCGAAAGCTATGAACAACCCATTTTTTGATTTAGCAAGAGATGGTTGTAAAGTTGCTGAGAAAGAAATTGGTGGGATAGAGTGTTTATACATTGGACCTGGAGAGCATACTGAGCAAGAACAAGTTCAAATTGTTCAAGATTTAATAGCTAAAGGTGTTGATGGAATTGCTGTTGCATCTTCTAATGCAGCTGCAATGGCAAAAGCTGTTAAAGGAACAGATATTCCAATCATTACTTGGGACTCAGATCTTTTAACTAAAGATGCTGGTTTAAGAGCAGCTTATGTTGGAACAAAAAACTATGACATTGGTGTATACCTTGCACAAATCGTTATGATGTTAAAACCTAACGGTGGTGAAATTTGTATACAATCTGGTGGTGCTGCAGCTGCAAACCACAATGAAAGAATGTCAGGTATAAGAGATACTATTGCTGGAAGAGCAGATTCAGGAACTTATCCTAGTGCAGCTCTTAAAGGTGAAAATGGATGGACTGAAGCTAGCGGATGTCCTTTGTACACGAATGACGATTTCCCTCTTTCTGTACAACAAATGGAAGATATCTTTGCGAAACATCCAAACCTAACTGCATTTGTACCAACTGGAGGTTTTCCTCAATTCGTATCTAAAGCTTTTAGAAGAGTTGCTGAAAAGCACGCAGATAGAATTAGTTCTTTGAAAACTGCAGTTGTAATTGCAGATACTCTTCCTATGCAAATGGAAGATTTAGATGCAGGAAGAACTCATGGTCAAGTAGGTCAACAACCTTATATGATGGGCTATAAAGCAATGTATGTTCTTAAAGACATAGTAGATGGTAAACCATTAAAATTTGACAACCCATCACTAAAAGCAATCTACACAGGTCTTGATGTTTGTATGAAACCAAACATTGGATCTTGTATTGCAGGATAGAATCATTATTCTTCTTTAAAGTTTCTAAGCCCAATTTTATATTGGGCTTAGTTATCTGTACAAATTAAAATTTTTATGACTAATAAATATATATCTGATCAAGCTAACCAGTTTAAAAATAAAATAATAATTGTAACTGGAAGTACTCAAGGAAGTGGAGCTGAGACTGCAAAATTACTTGCAAGTAGAGGCGCAAAAGGAGTAACTATATGTGGTAGAAATAGTGATAAAGGAAATAAAGTAAAATCTGAAATAGAAAGTATAGGCGCGGAATGCTTATACGTTCAAGCAGATTTAGAAAAACTTGAAGATTGTAAAAAAATAGTTTCTGAGACTGATAAAAAATTCAATACTGTAGATAGTTTTATTAATGTTGCTGCTTTTACAGAAAGAGGAACAATCTTAAGCACAACAGAGGAAAATTATGACAAAAATTTTAATGTAAATGTAAAAGCTCCTCTTTTTATGATGCAAGACGTTATAAAAATAATGATTAGAGATAAAAAAAAAGGAACTATTGCTCATATTTTATCAATGGCTGGATATAGTGGTATGCCTTTCTTAACTGCTTACAGCTCTTCTAAAGCAGCATTAGCTATAATGATTAAAAATGTTGCAAATTCAGTATCTGGGCACCAAATAAGAGTGAATGGTGTAAATTTAGGTTGGACGGATACACCAGCAGAAACAGTAATCCAAAAAAAATTTCATAACGCAGATGATGACTGGTTAAAAAAAGCTGAAGCCAAAGTTCCATTTAAAAGATTAAACAAACCTTTAGATGTTGCTAAGATATTAGCTTTCTTGTGCTCAGATGAATCGGGTATTATGACTGGAAGTATTGTTGATTTTGATCAAACAGTTGCAGGATGGCATTCTTATTCAGCATATGACACTAAGATTTTAGATGAAAGCATTTTGGGAGAGTGAACCTAACTTATAATAACTTATGAAAGTTATTGACTCACATCAACACTTTTGGGATCCTTCAAGGGGTGATTATCACTGGATGCCAAAAGATAATCCAATATTAAATCGAAAATATGAAGTTAAAGATTTAATTCAAGTTTCTGAGTCAATCGATTTACACAAAACTGTTTTAGTTCAAGCTGCAGCAACTAATGCAGAAACTGAATATATGTTAAATATTGCTGAAGGTTCTGATTTAGTTTGTGGAGTTATTGGTTGGGTAAATTTTGAAGACCAAAATCAATTAGAACAATTAAAAATTTTCTCAAAACATCCTAAATTTCTTGGTGTAAGACCTATGATACAAGATATTCCAGATGAAAATTGGGTTTTAAATAAAAATTTTGATATTTTTTTTAAAAATATAATTAATTTAGAATTAAGCTTTGATGCACTAGGATTTCCAGTGCACCTAGAAAATTTTTACAAAATTGCTACAAAATATCCTTCTCTAAGATTTATCATAGATCATTTAATGAAACCAAAAATCTGTAATAATAAACAAGAAGAATTTATTCATTGGCAAAAAGGTATCAACAAATTATCTAAGCTAGAAAATGTATATTGTAAATTTTCTGGAATGGTCACAGAAGCCTGCGAAAATTGGACTGAGCAAGATCTAAAACCATATGTAGATGAAATATTAAATCTATTTACTGATAAAAAAATTTTGTGGGGATCTGATTGGCCTGTCTGTAACTTAAGAACAAATTATTTAGGATGGTATAATGCAGCAAAAAATTTACTTAAAGAATTAAGTATAGATGAAAAACAAAATATCTTTTATAATAATGCAAAAAAGTTTTATAAACTCAAAACATAATTTATGAAAAAACATAAAATCAAGGATACTGGTGTTGAAGTCACTGAATTGAGTTTTGGAACCTCCTCTTTAGGGAGTATGCCAGATACTTATGGTTATGAAGTACCAGAACAAAGAGCTCAGGAAACACTAAAAAGATTTTTTCAAGGTCCAGTAAATTTGCTTGATACTTCAAGAAATTATGCAATGGGAGAAAGTGAAAAAAGAATTGGAATAGCAATAAAGGAAAATGGGGGTTGGCCAGAAAATTTTGTCTTATCAACAAAAATTGATAGAAATATGGATACGCTAGTTCTTGATAAAAAGAGAACAAGAGAATCTATTGAAGAAAGTTTAAAAACCTTAAATGTAGACTCTGTTGATATTTTATTTCTTCATGATCCAGAATACGTAAAGGATTTAAATGATGTTACTAAAAAAGATGGGGCATTGGATGAGTTGTTTAAAATAAAAGAACAGGGCTTGGCTAAAGCAGTTGGTTTAGCGATGGGAAAAATAAATATAATGTTTCCTATTTTAAAAAATTGGGACTTTGATGTAATAATTAATCATAACAGATATACTTTATTAAATAGAGAAGCGGATGAGATGTATAGCTATGCTCACAGTAAAAATATATCTATTTTCAATGCTGCTCCTTACGCTGGTGGTGTTTTAGCAAAAGGTCCAAGCAACTTTAAAAAAATAACTTATCAAGATGCTACAGAAGAAAAACTTGCACCAGCTAAAGAAATAGAAAAAGTTTGTAAAAAGTACAATGTTGAAATGGGTGCAGCAGCTTTACAGTTTTCAATGAAAGATAAAAGGATCACCTCTACTCTATGTGGGGTTACTAGTGTTCAGAGTATTGAAAAAAATCTTTCTTGGGCTAATACAAATATACCAGAAGAACTTTGGAACGAAATTTTAAAATTACCTTACTCAACCAAAGATCCAGAATCTGAAAAATTTATGAATAAGATAATTATATATTTATTTTGTTAATTTAATTATCAACAATTTCTGGGGATAATTTTTAATTGTAATCAATTTTAAAAATACATAGTCTATCAAAGATAAATTAAAAAAGGAGTATAAATGAAAAAGATTATTATCTCATTAATAATGATGTTTGGGATAATCTCTTCAACTTCATTTGCTGGTACTTTAGTAATAAACACAGATACATCTGATGCAGCGCCTAAAGAAGCTTTTGAATATATTATTAAAAAATTTGAAGAAGAAAACCCGGACGTCACAGTAAAATGGAATGTTTTTGACCATGAGGGTTATAAACAATCCATAAGAAATTTTTTAAACACTGATCCACCTGATGTTGCAAACTGGTATGCTGGAAATAGAATGTTACCATTTGTAAGAGCAGGTTTGTTTGAAGATGTCTCTGATATTTGGAAAGACTCAGGTTGGGTAGACGGAAACCTTTCTGAAAATATGGAGCATGCTAAAAAATCAATGACTATTGGTGGTAAGCAATGGGGTATTCCTTATACTTATTATCAGTGGGGGGTGTATTACAGAAAAGATTTATTTACAGCAAATGGAATATCTGTTCCAACTACATGGGATGATTTTGTAGCTGCATGCGCTACGTTAAAAGCTGCAGGTATTACACCTATTACAATTGGATCAAAGTATCTTTGGACAACAGCTGGTGTTTTTGATTATTTAAATCTTAGAACAAATGGCTATGAGTTCCATATGGATTTAACTTTAGGCAAGGTTCCTTACACAGACCCAAAAGTGCAAGCGGTATTTGATAAATGGGATGAACTTGTAAAGCCTGGTTACTTCTTAGAAAATCATGCCGCACTTAGTTGGCAAGAAGCTTTAACTCCTATGGTGAACGGTGAAGCAGCAATGTATGTGATGGGTAACTTTGCTGTTGCTCCTTTAAAAGAGGCTGGTTTAAGAGACTCCAATTTAGGTTTCTTCCAGTTCCCTGAAATCACGCCAGGTATCCCAATGGCTGAAGAAGCACCTACGGATACTGTGCATATACCTTCTAAAGCTAAAAATAAAACTGACGCTAAGCGTTTCTTGATATTTATGTCTCGAGCAGATGTACAAGAAGAGATTAATAAAATATTGAATATGCTAAATAATGCTTATGCAATGGCGCAATTCTACGATAGAGATGCTCCAGCTCAAATGGCATCAGAGGGTATGAAAGGCTTTCAAGAATATATGTCTAATCCTGACAGAAGACAAAAAATCTTAGAAAGATTAGAAAAAGTACGTCAAAGAGTTTATAAATAAACTTTTAACTTAACTGTGGGGCTTACTCGCCCCTCAGTTAAAAATTCGATTTCATCAATTTTTAAAATAGAGTTATATGGAACTAAATAATTCAAAATCAAAAAGAATTACTTGGTGGCAAAAAAATCAAATTAAAATAAGCCCATGGATTTTTCTAGCTCCAGGATTAATATTTTTTTCCATTTATGTAATAGCCCCGATATTTGTATCTATTGGCATTTCCTTTTATCAATGGGATGGATTATCTCCATCTATATATGTTGGTCTTCAAAATTACATTGAACTTTTAGATGATGAATATTTTTATATTTCACTTTGGAATAATCTTAAATGGTTAATATTTTTTATGTTAGCAGTTCCTATTGGCTTAGGACTAGCAATATTTTTAAATCAAATTGTTTTTGGAATTAGATTAATTAAATCTCTATTTTTTTTTCCATTTGTTATTTCTCAAGTAGTCATTGGACTTATTTTTACTTGGTTTTACCAACCAAATTATGGGGTTATTGCACCCTTTCTAAATTTAATTGGATTAGAAGGATTTTCAATTCTTGCAAATGAAAATACTGCAACTTATGGGATAATATTTGCAGGTCTATATCCACAAATTGCTTATTGTTTAATTTTATATTTAACAGGACTTAACAATATTAACCCTGAACAAATCGAAGCTGGGAGAATGGATGGCGCCAAAGGATTTCATTTATTTTGGAACATTGTACTTCCACAATTAAGGCCTGCAACTTTTTTAGCAATTGTAGTAACTGTAATTGGTGCACTAAGAAGTTTCGATATGGTAGCAATAATGACTCAAGGTGGACCATATGGCTATTCAAATGTCTTGGCATATTACATGTTTGAGCAAGCTTTAAGTGAATACGGTTACAGAATGGGGTATGGGTCTGCAATAGCTACTGTTTTGTTCACGATAATGATGATTTACATTCTATTTTTCATATACAGAATGTATCGAAATGAGAGGGAGGATAATAACTAAATGTTCCCTACACCTATTCATCAAAGACCAATCATAAATCAATATATTTATAAAATATTTTTACCTGTCTCATTAATTATTTGGTTAATACCGATTTTTGGTATTTTAATAACATCAATAAGAGGTTTAGGAGATATTACATCTGGGAATATGTGGGGAATGCCAAATGAGTTTTTATTTTTTTCAAATTTACACGATGTTTTCACTAACACTCCAATGGTTAAATACACCTTAAATAGTTTTAAAGTAACCATACCAACAATGTTAGGTGCAGTTGCTTTAAGTTGTATGACAGGCTTTGCTTTAGCTAATTATAAATTTAAAACAAATCTATTAATATTTTTTATTTTTATAGCAGGTAATTTTGTTCCTTTTCAAATTTTGATGATACCTGTAAGAGATTTGACTTTTAAGATTGGATTATATAATACAATTACTGGTCTTGTTTTATTTCATGTAGCATTTCAAACGGGTTTTTGTACCTTATTTATGAGAAATTTTATAAAAGCTTTACCGAACGAAATAATTGAAGCTGCCAGAATAGATGGTGCTTCTGAATTTCGAATTTTCTGGAAAATAATTTTACCTCTAACAAGGCCTGCCATTGCTGCGCTGTGTGTATTAATTTTTACATTCATATGGAATGACTATTTTTGGGCTACAGTTTTAATTCAAGGTGATCATGCAATGCCTATTACTGCAGGTCTTAAGTCTTTAAATGGTCAATGGATTACAGCCTATCATTTACTCTCTACAGGATCTATAGTTGCAGCTATACCTCCAGTTGTGATGTTTTTTTTGATGCAAAAACATTTTATTGCTGGTTTAACTTTAGGAGCAAGTAAAGGATAGAATGGCAAAAAATTTTCCTAAAGATTTTCTATGGGGTACAGCAACAGCTAGTTACCAAATTGAAGGAGCTTTTGATAAAGATGGAAAAGGAAAAAGTATTTGGGATACTTTTACTCATACTCCAGGAAAAATAAAAAATAACGAGAATGGTGATACTGCAGTTGATCATTACCATAGATATAAAGAGGATATTGGTCTTATGAGTGATATAAAGTTAAATTCATATAGATTTTCTTTAGCTTGGACCAGGTTAATTCCTGAAGGTACTGGATCTGTTAATCAAAAAGGTATTGATTTTTACTCTAAAGTCATTGATGAGTGTTTAGAGAAAAATATAGAACCATTTATTACTTTATACCATTGGGATCTTCCACAGACTTTGCAAAATAAAGGTGGATGGGCCAATAGAGACTTATCAGATATTTTTGCTGATTATTCTGAAGTAGTTATCAAAAATTATGGAGATAGGTGTAAAAACTTTATCACTTTTAATGAACCTGCTGTATTTACAATATTTGGTTATGTCGATGGTTACATGGCCCCTGGTTATAAGGATCTAAATAAATATTTTGCTTCAGTTCATCATGTAAATCTTGCTCACGGAAAAGCTTTGAAATCGATGAGATCAATAAATAAAGATCTTAACTTGGGATGTACACTAAATATGGCTCCATGTATTCCAGCTACGAAATCTGAAGAAGACAAACATGCTACTAAATTATTTGATACATACTGGAATAGATCATTTGCCGACCCAATGTATCTTGGAAAATATCCTGATCTCTTAATTAAAGATGTATCGAAATATATTCGGGAAAAAGATATGGAAATTATAAATCAAAAAAATGATTTTATTGGTCTTAATCATTATCAACATTATAGAATTAAAGCAGATGATAATAATCTTCTTAAAGCAAGAGGTGCTTTTAATGATGAGTTACCTTTTGGGTTAGAGGATAAAAATATTAAATTAACTTTAATGGGTTGGGAAATAGTACCTGAGGCTTACTATGATCAAATCATGGATTTAAAAAACAATTATGGAAATCCAAATATTTATCTAACCGAAAATGGGGCAGCTTATCCAGATAAAATAGATGAAAATGGAGAAATTAATGATGATGATAGAATTGATTATTTTAAAAAATACCTCGATGCTGTTCACAAGGCGATAAATGATGGGGCAAAAGTAAAAAGTTACTTTGCATGGACATTTATGGATAATTTTGAATGGGCTTTAGGATTTGAAAAAAGATTTGGAATTGTTCATGTAGATTTTGAAACATTAAAAAGAACTCCAAAAAAATCATATTTTTTCTTTAAAGATTTAGTAGAAAATAATTCTATACCAGATTAATTTTTGGTGGATCACAACCAATTCTTTCGCAAGTTTTTGAAGCAACAGAATTCGCAAAAACTAAAGCATTTAACCAATCTTGTTCAGAAATAAATTTAAGATTTTTTTTATTCAATTTTTTGTTTTTCTCAAAATATTTTATAATGCCAGCACTAAAAGTATCACCAGCACCTACAGTATCTTTTACTTTTACTATTTTTGGTTTGTTAGAAACTTCAAGTTTATTAGTATAAACTTTTGCTCCATTTTTCCCTTTTGTTAAAATTACAGCACTTAAAGATTTTTTACTTAACCATCTATAAATTAATTTTTTTTTATCTTTATAACTTGATAAATATTTTAAATCTTCATCTGATAGCTTTATAATATTTGTATAGTTTAAAATATTATTAAAACTTTTTAGATATTTTTTTTTACTTGTAATAATTTTAGTTCTAATATTAGGATCAATAAAAATTGTTGTTGATTTATGTATTTTTTTAATCAGCTTAAGATTTTCTGAAGCTACTGGTTCTAAATATAACGAAAGACAAGTAAAGTAAGCTAAATTTAATTTATTTTGATTGGCACTGGAAATTTTTTTTATTTTAACAAATCTAAATGAACTATCTTGTAATTTAAAATTATATTTTGGTTTTTCTCTTCCTATCACAACTGCCTTTGCGGTTAAATGAGAAGATTTTGATATAAAGTTAGTTTTAATTTTATTCTTTTTTAATTCTTTGAAAATTGATTTACCATATTTATCGTTTGATAGATTAGAAAAATAATAAACGTTTGAGTTAAAACGCCCTAGCGCAATAGCTGTATTATAACCTGCCCCACCACGTATATTTTTATATGTTTTTTTAAATTTATTCTGAAAAACATCAATTAAATTTTCTCCAGATACTAATATCATTTAAAAAAATATGTTAAATGATTGAGGAACCTTTTTCATTAAATATATGGCAACGTGAGGAGTTAATTCCTACTTTAATTGTATCTCCAACTTTAATCTTTGTATCTCCATCGGTTTGTACAACTAATGGTTCACCATCTTTTTCTAAATACAGAAAAGTTCCTGATCCAAGTTTTTCAGCAACAAATACTTTTCCTTCCCAGACAACGTCTGAGATTTGATTAATTTCAAGATGTTCTGGTCTTATTCCAATTTTAATTTTATCTCCTTCAGAAACATTACTTAGTACCTTTGGGATGCTTAATTTTCCTGAACCTAAAATATCTACCTCTGAAGAATTAGAATTTTTTGAAATAACAGTACTTTCGATAAAATTCATTTTCGGAGATCCAATAAAACCAGCAACAAAAAGATTTTTAGGAGAATTATAAAGATCCATGGGTGTTCCTTTTTGAGATACTATTCCTTGATCCAAGACAACTATATCATTCGCCAATGTCATTGCTTCTGTTTGATCGTGGGTAACATAAATCATAGTTGCGTTTAACTGATCATGAAGCTTTGCTAATTCAACTCTCATTTGAACTCTAAGGGCAGCATCTAAGTTGGACAAAGGCTCATCAAATAAAAAAACTTTTGGTTTTCTGGTTATAGCTCTTCCAATTGCTACTCTTTGTCGTTGACCACCAGATAATTGTTTTGGTTTTCGATCTAAATAATCTTGTATTTGTAAAATTTTTGCAGCTTCATTAACACGTTCATTAATTTCATCATTAGATTTTTTTTCTAACTTTAGCCCAAAGGCCATATTGTCAAAAACTGTCATGTGTGGATACAATGCATATGATTGAAACACCATTGCAATATCTCTTTCTTTTGGTGGTAAGTTGTTTACAATTTGCCCATCTATAGAAATAGTACCAGAATTAATTTCCTCAAGTCCCGCAATCATTCTTAACATAGTTGATTTTCCACATCCGCTAGGTCCGACTAAAACTGTAAATGATTCACTTTTAATATCTAAAGAAATGTCTTTGATTACATGGACTTTGCCAAAATATTTATTTATATTTTGTATATTTATATTTGCCATATATTAATTTTAATTTAGATATCCTAAATAATCCTTTTGTTCGTCGATCATTCTATCTAATAATTTTTCTGCAGCAAATGCATCATCAACTACAGGATCAGCTAAAAGTGCCAAATATGCGCTATTTTTTGATTTTTTTAAGACTGCGTCGGTGGTCAATTCGATAACACCTGCTTGATTATTTAACAATGTTCCAAAAGTAGATGGATAATTTTCTAACTTTAAACCACTAACTCCATTTTTATTCAAAATACCCGGAACTTCTACAACAATATTTTTTGGAACTTGTTCTATAAAGTTTTTGTTTGGGACATTAACTGCTTCTTCCTCTATGTTGCTATCTTCAATTATTGCTTCGATAATTGGTACTATTCTCTCATTCATCTCGTTGTTTGATTTATCAAAAAATTGGGAATAAGAAACATTTTTGTAAAATGTTAAGCATCTATGTTTATAATTTTTGTAGAAATCATCTATACCTTCTTGATCTACAACTTTATAGGCCCATTGGATATACTCTCCTAAGTGACTATCGGTAGTGATTGGTAAATATCCATATTTTTTATAAAGCTCAAAAAATAGTCCTCTCTCTGCCCCAGGTTCAGACTGAAAACCCTCGTGTTCGTTCACCAGGTTTTTAAAATAAGAATTAAATTTTTCTCTAATTATAGGATAGCCATCCTTTTGTGAATCTTTGTATTTAACATCTACCAAGATGCTAAAATGGTTTAACCCTCCTGCTTTTATTTCAATGTTTGAATAATCTGTTTCCATAAGTTTTGGAAGTTGTCTTTCCATAGATGCAATTTCATGGCAAAGACCAGTAAATTTTAAGTCTTTATGTTTTGTTGTTACCGCATGACAAATTCTTTGCATTGGATTTGAATAATTAAATACAAAAGCATCAGGACATACTTTAACAATCTCATCACAAATTTTAACAATTTCTGGGGCAATTCTTAAACTATGAAATAATCCTCCAGGACCCCCATTTTCACCAAAAATTTGATTTAAACCATGGTCAAGAGGTATTTTCCAATCTTGCTCCCAAAGTTTAAATCTATCTCCTATTTCAATTGAGATTATACAAAAATTTGCACCTTTAAGTGCATCATTGAGATTTGTAGTGGCCTCAATTTTGTATTTTGCATTTAACTCCTCTTTATATTTATCCGCAATTTCTTTTGTATTCTTTAAAGCCTCTGAATTAATATCATGAAGAGATATTGTTGAGCCCTCGAGAACTTTTGACTTAAATATATCAGCTATAGTACCCAATCCAAACTGAGTACTTCCTGCTCCAATTAATACAATTTTTTTCATAGTTTATCCTTTCACTGATCCTGCTACTAAACCTCTTATAAAATATCTTTGCAAGGCAAAAAATATAAATAATGGTACAGTCATAGATAAAAGTTCTCTTAATTTTGCTGTTAAAATTATTTCACTTGGAACTTGATCTAAAAATATTAGTCCTACCAATAAATCATTCCATACCCATAAAAATTGAAGAATAAAAACAGATGCAAAAGCAGGAATAGATAAAGGTAAAATAATTCTTAAAAATATATCATAATGCGTTGCTCCATCCACTCTAGCTGCTTCAATCATCTCAGCAGGAAGTGATTTAATAAAGTTTCTTAACAAAAAAGTTGTTGAAGCCAATCCAAAACCTGTATGGGCCAGCCATATCCCTGGGTAAGATTTTGCTCCTACATTAAACAAAGCTCCAAAATCATTATAAATACTCAGCAACGGAATTAAACTCATTTGCAGTGGTACTACTAAAGAAGCTACAACTATTGCGAAAAGCGTATCTCTTCCCCAAAATTTCATCCAAGAAAGTGCGTAAGCAAAAAATGAGCAAATTATTAGAGGGATCACTGCTGAAGGAATAGCTACTGTTAAAGTATTTAAAAATGCTTCGCCAAGTCCTTCCTTGAATAAAACTTCCTTATAATTATCTAAAGTAAACTTTGGTGGACTTAAGGCTGTTATAAAAATCCTTTTACCTCTTTTGTTATTAAATGGTTCAGATGATTTCCAAACATAATCTCCATTTTCTTTGACTTCTATTTGAGTACCATTATTTAATTGTGCTATCTCACCTACTTTATACCTATTAATATCTTTTGAAGTAATTCCATAAGAAGTTATTTTTTTTTTAGAATTTTCTTCAAAGAAATTACCTTTTAAAAGATAAATTCCATTTTCTTGATATTGGTCAGTATGTTTCTTTGTTCTATATATTTCATTAACTTGATTAGTTTTAAATGAAGTCCACCAACCACTTGTTGCTAACAAGTCTTTATCTCTAAAAGAGCTTACGAATAATCCAAATGTTGGCAAAACCCACGCGATAACAAACAAAAGTAACAATGTATGAACAAATAAAGTCGATAAAAAACTTTTTTTCATTAAACTTTTTCTTCCTCTTTGTGTCTTCGTATATTCCAAATCATAATTGGTATTACTCCTAACATTATTACAATTGCCATTAAACTTCCTCTGCCCGAGTCTCCACCACCTCTAAACATCCAATCAAACATTAAATTTGCTAGAACCTCTGTATTCCATTGTCCATTAGTCATAGCTAAAATAATGTCAAAAATTTTTAAAACTAAAATCGTAATTATTGTCCAAATTACTAAAATTGTCTTTTCTAAGTATGGAATAATAATTGCTGTAAATATTTTTAAATCACTCGCACCGTCTAGTCTAGCTGCCTCAATCATATCGTTAGGAATGCCTCTTAATGCAGCACTGAAAATTACCATTGCTAAACCAGTTTGTATCCAAATCATAATTGCCATCAAAAAAAGATTATTCCAAATTGGAATTGTTATCCATGCTTGAGGTTCATAACCCAAAGAAACAATAATAGAGTTTAATAATCCGATCTGATCATCACCTGGTCCACGATAATCATAAACAAATTTCCATATCACTCCTGCACCAACAAAAGATATTGCCATTGGCATAAAAATTATAGATTTTGCTATTGTACCCCACCAAATTCTGTCTGCTAAATGAGCAATCACTAATCCAAAAAAAGTACTTAAAGTTGGTACCACTATAAGCCACCCTAAATTATTCAATATTGCTCTTTTAAATTCTGGATCTTGAGCAGCCCATAAATAATTTTTAAACCCAACAAATTCAAAACCAGTATTGTTATAAAAACTAAGTCTTAAAGTTTCCAAAACTGGATAAATTATGAAAATAATTAATACCAGTAAAGCAGGTGCAATAAATATGTATGCTCTTGCGTTGCTATTTAGAAAAAATTTTTTTGATTTTTTTTTATTTAAATTATCATATGCGAAGTTTGCAATATGAAAGTAAGAAAAACAGATAATTATAGCAACAAAAACATATAAAAATAACGAAGTTAAAGTCACAGGGTATGTTAATTAAAACACAGGCGAAAGTGAAATTTTTTCTTTCGCCTGTGCTAAGTAAGATTATTTTATAGCATCCCAACTAGCTTGTATTTTATCTGCAACCTCTTTCGCAGATTTTCCACTAGTATAGTCAACCATACCTGTCCAAAATGATCCTGCTCCAATTGCACCAGGCATTAAATCAGATCCATCGAATCTAAAGGTAGTTGCGTTTAAAAGAATTTGATTCAATCCTCTAAAAGTATCACTTGAATGTTTACTCAAATCAATTCCTTTATGTGGGTTTAAGAAACCTGATCCATCAATTTCCATCCAAATATGATTTGATTGAGGATGTTTTAAATAGTTTAAAAACTCTCTTGTAGCTTTACTATCTTTTGTTACTGCAAAAAGAGTTCCACCACCTAATACAGGATTTCCTAAATCTTTAGTAGAATACGCTGGAAAGTAAAAGAAGTCGTAGTCATCTCCAGCTTTTACACCTTCAGGAAAAAATGCAGGGATAAAACTTGCTTGTCTATGCATCATACATTCAGGTGGAGAAGTAAATAAACCTTTTGGAGAGTCTCTAAAATCAGTAGTAGCTACTGCTTTTGATCCTCCATTAACATATTTATCATTTTTTGCAAATGATCCAAAAAAGTCCATTGCTTCAATTACTCTTTTATCATTAAAAGGCATTTCATTAGTAACCCACTGATCATAAACTGCAGGTTTATGTGTTCTTAACATTATATCTTCCATCCAGTCAGTAGCAGGCCATCCAGTTGCATCACCAGATCCTAATCCAATGCACCAAGGCGTATTACCATCTGAAGCCATTTTTTCTGTTAAAGATATAAGCTCTTCCATTGTTTTCGGAACTTCATAACCATTATCAGAAAAATTATCTGGAGAATACCAAACTAAGCTTTTAACATTCACTCTGTAAAAAAAACCAAAAAAATCTTTTTTACCATTTTTGTCTGGATAGGTTCCTAGATCAACCCATGACTGACCAGCAGCATAATTTTTTAAGACCCAATTTTTCATATCATTACCTAGAGGAGTTAATCCTCCAAGTGCAGCTACGTTTGCAGCTAAGCCAGGTTGTGGAAATATTGCTAAATTTGGCGGACTTCCTGCTTTAACATCAATTATAATTTGTTGTTCAAAGCTATCTGATCCTCCATATTCAACTGTTGCGCCTGTTGCATCTGTAAATGCCTTGATGACTTTTCTAAACTGCTCATCTTGAGGTGCCAACCAAGGTCCGGAGATTACAACTTTCTCTCCACTTAAATCTGGTCCTTTATAGTTTCCAGAAATTGCGTTGCTTAATGCAAATAGATTTGCAATAGCAACCATTAGTATTATTTTAAATATTTTCATTTCCCCCCTTAGTTAAAAATAAAATATTAATCTTATTGTTTTTTAGAATTAATTTAAAGTATTTGATGATGAATATCTCTTAGAAAAGAAATACATGACAAATTCTACTTTTGGTTGATATTAAGGTTTTTTTAGCTATTAATTTTAACAAAACTGCAGAAACAACTACAAACACTCCATCTTCTTATAGACCAATTAGTAAATAAATTTATTAATTTAAAAATTTTTATTTTTAATTAATTGCTTTGATACAAGACAGGAAACATATCTCCATCAATTGGATCACCATTCTTATATCCATTTTTCTCCATGATAGATCTTTCATACCTGGCCCACTCTCCTCTGTATTCAATTCTAGAGTCTTCTTTGGCCATTCTTAGGGTAAATCTATGAATATCAGAATCTGGTTTATTTTCATAAAGTCCGCCATGAAGAGTTCTAATATCAAAATACACACAATCACCTACCTCTAGATCCCATTCTAAAAATTCGTATTTACCTTTATTCTCTAAAATGTTTGGAGTTAACTGATAATTTTTTCCATTAACAGTCCCTGCATCACCATCTACAAAATGTCCATCTGCAAATCTTGTTCGTAAAAACAATTTATTCCATAAATGTGAACCTTTAACCCATGCAATTCCATCCTTTTTTTTAACTGGTTCTAAAGGTATCCATAATACGCACATTGAGCCTTCAAAATCAAAATAAGAGATGTCGTGATGAAATGGTGGCTTAGATTTCGACCCAGCTTCTCGATAAAACCAATTATCCATTACTAAGTTTATTCTTTTTGCATCTAAAAGTTCTGAGGCAATTTTTGAAGTTGGTGAATTAAACACAAAATCTTTAAACTCTGGTATCAGATTCCATGTCCAAAAATCTTCATAGTAACTTGGAGAATTTTTATCTTTTGTATGATTCACAAATCTTGGGCTAGGATTATTTTTTGCTTTTTTAAATCCTTCTTTTAATTTGTTCATCCAATTTTTATCAAATTTACCTTTTATGAGTATTGCACCATTTTTTTTATACTCTGCAATAAGGCTTTTTTCTAAAATTTGACTCATGGTAAATTAGTTAAATTATGTTAACTTTATAATAAAAATGATTACTCTTAAAGACAGTTTTGGAAGAACCTTTCCCTACATAAGATTATCAATCACGGATGTTTGTAATTTTAAGTGTGGGTATTGGGATAAAAGTGACAATAGAAAATTTCTTCATCTTGATGAAATAAAACGTCTTGCGAAAGTTTTTTCAAAGTTAGGTGTAAATAAAATAAGACTTACTGGAGGAGAACCAACAGTAAGAAAGGATTTTTTTGAAATAATCAAGATCTTAAAGAATGAAGCTGAAATAAAAAAAGTTGTAATTACCACAAACGGTTATCACTTAGATAAAAAAGCAAAGATGTTTGTGGATAGTGGCTTAAATGGTATTAATATTAGTATTGATAGTTTGGATAGAAATACATTTAAAAAAGTTACAGGTCATGATCGATTACCTGAGATTTTAAAAGGAATAAAAAATCTTCAAGATTTATATTTTGAAAATATTAAGATTAATGCCGTGCTTTTAAATGGAATAAATTCATCTGATAAAGATTTTGAAACTTGGGCAGAATTTATTAAAGTGAACAAAGTTGATTTTAGATATATAGAATTAATGCAAACAGGAGATAACTTAGAATATTTTAAAAAATACCATATATCTTCGAAAATCTTCAAAGAATACTTAAATAAACATAATTGGATTTTTCAAACATTAGGCAAGGATGCAGGACCATCACTAAATTTTATCAATCCAGAATACAAAGGTAAATTTGGAATTATAGCGCCCTACTCTAAAGATTTTTGTAGAAGCTGTAATCGTTTAAGAATTACATCTAGAGGAGATTTGAGATTATGCCTATTTGGCAACACTGGAATAAGTATAAGACATTTGTTGCAAAAAGATGATCAAATAGATGAATTGCAAGATCTCATAATGGGACAAATGAAGTTTAAAAAAGAAACCCACTATTTAGAGCTTGGTGAAACTGGTTTAACTAAAAATTTATCTACTACAGGTGGTTAATGTCTAAATTAAAAATTATAAATCAAGAGGAACTTAAAGATTGGGCGAAAGAAGTATTTAAAAAAAATTCTTTCAACATGGTTGATGTTTCTTCAAAAAAAGAAACTTTTAGAAGAGCCCTTGCGTCAGGTAAAATTTATGTTGGAAAAGAAGTTTTTGATCTAATTAAAAATAAAAAGATGCCTAAGGGAGACCCAATTACATTAGCTGAGGTATCAGCTGTGCTAGGTGTAAAAAAAACAAGTGAACTTATTCCTTTATGTCACCCACTTCCAATTGACCATACAGCTACCAAAATAATTATGAATGAATTAGACAGTTCATTAGAAGTTTTTTGTGTGGTCTCAGCGGTGGCAAAAACAGGTGTTGAGATGGAAGCTATAATGGGTGTTAACTCTGCCTTGATAACAATTTATGATTTAAGCAAAATAGTAAATCCACATCTTAAAATTGATAATGTG
>LUMR01000123.1_pt1 | contig 21934 bp, 26 predicted proteins | sample 730041 | NCBI WGS metagenome assembly LUMR01 (sample SAMN03860258, study PRJNA289734) | marine metagenome | biome: seawater column; feature: ocean; material: water; isolation source: Red Sea water column Station 12 - depth 10m | place: Saudi Arabia: Red Sea | collected 2011-10-15 | depth 10 m | reverse complement strand
ATTTATTACTCTCAGGTATACTTATTTTCACCATTGTTTCTTTTACCTCTAACAAGTTTACAATTTTTGGTGCAAGTATTACTCCTTTTTGAATAGTCATCCAAGACTCAGGGTCATAAGATTTCAATGCATACAACTCAATATCCTTTAGTATTAGCAAGGTTCTTTTTTTAGATAACTGATTGTGAGCGATCCAACCTTGTATTCCATTAAATAATTCAATGCGGTACCAGTCTGTATAAGAACTCCAACTATTTCTAAACTCTTCAATAACCTTTACAGGCATATTTTCCTCTGTAAGGAGAAACTTCTCTGTTTGTTTTTTCAAATCTTGATTTTCTGGATAGTGACGTAGCCAAGACTCATCATGAGCAAGAGATTTATAATATGGAATATGTTTATCAGAATATGCAGTTAATGGGAGTACCAGAAACAAAAGCACTAACCTGATCATTAATTTTATCTTTGTGAATTTTGCCAATTTGGATGGGTATAAGGTTGTAGATTTGATGGTGCTAAAAGAGGTTTTCCCAAGATATGATCTGAGGCTTTCTCACCCGTCATTATAGATGGAGCATTAAGATTGCCATTACATATCTGAGGAAAAATTGATGAGTCTGCAAGAAATAAATTTGAAAAACCCTTTACTTTGCAATCGTTTAGAACGACAGAAGAAGGGTCATCTTCTTTTCCAATCTTGCAGGTACCACATGGATGATAAGCGCTTTCACAATTATTTTTTATAAATTCGTCGAGACCTTCATCCGAAACAACGTCATCACCAGGTTGAATTTCATCTCCTTTAAAAGGAACTAGGGCCTCTTGACTCAGTATCTCTCTACTAAGTCTAAGTGATTTTCTAAAGTTTGGAAAATCATCTTCATGAGACATGTAATTAAATTTTATAGTTGGTGGATCAAATGGGTTACTAGATTTTAATTTTACAAAACCTCTAGATTTTGAACGCATTGGCCCTACATGCAATTGAAAACCGTGTCCTTCGCTAGGCGCCTTTCCATCATATCTAATTGCGACTGGAAGAAAATGAAATTGTATATCAGGATATTGTATGTTTTTATCAGAGCGAATGAAACCAAGAGTTTCAAATTGGTTTGTTGCACCTGGCCCACTTTTAAGAAACATCCATTGCATGCCGATAAGTAATTTAGAAAAAGGATTTAAATATTTATTTAGTGTTACTGGTTGTAAACATTTGACTTGAAAATAAACTTCTAAATGATCTTGTAAGTTTTTACCAACACCTGGTAAGTTTTTAATAACCTTGATCCCCAAATTATTTAAATCATTGCCCTCACCAATACCCGATCTTAGAAGAATTGTTGGACTATTGATAGCGCCAGCTGATAAAACAACACCAATATTTGCACTAAAGGTTTTTTTTTGGCCCCGATGGAATACTTCAACTCCCTTAGCTTTGTCTTCTTGAAAAATTATTTTATCGACTAGAACCTTTGTTATGAGTTGTACATTTTTTTTCACTAATGCAGGCTTTAAATAAGCTTTTGCTGTTGAAAAACGAGAGCCTTTCCAAACGGTCATGTCAGCTGGTCCAAAACCCTCCTGTCGAAAGCCATTGTAGTCATCAGTGTAGGTGTATCCCGCCTGCTCGGTAGCTTTTACAAAAGCATTGTGTAATGGGTTATCTCTTTTGCCATGAGTTATGTTTAGAGGACCTGATTTTCCTCTAAACTCTGAATTGCCTCCATGGCTTGCTTCCATTCTTTGAAAATATGGAAGGACATCGGGATAATCCCAACCTTTTGCCCCACTTTCAGCCCACTCATTATAGTCACCAGCGTTTCCTCTGACATAAATCATTCCGTTAATTGATGAAGATCCTCCAATAACCTTTCCTCTGGGGCAAACGAGAGACCTACCATTTAAAGTAGGTTCAGGTTCTGCTTTGTAGCCCCAATCGAATTTTTTCATATTCATTGGGTATGAGAGAGCTGCAGGCATTTGTATAAAAGGACTGTTGTCATTTCCTCCAAATTCTAATACCAGAATTTTTAATTGAGGGTTTTCCCCAAGTCTATATGCAATTGCAGATCCCGCTGATCCTGAGCCAATTACAATATAATCAGGGTTTTCAAAATTACTCATCTAATAAAAATTAATTATTAATTTAATCTAAATATAAAGATTTTATTTTATGTTAATATGAAATTATGAATAGTAAAGCCATCTAGAAATGAATGATAATAATTTAAAAATTATTCAAGTCAGTGACCTACATTTTTTAAAAGACGGCGAGACAATGTATGGCGCAAATCCGGTTAGTAGATTTAGGGCTTTTGTAAATGATGTTAATAAAAACCACAGAAATGCTGATTTAGTTGTAATAACAGGAGACATTGCCCATAACGGCATTAAAGAAAGCTATCAACTGTTCAAAGAGGAATTGAAGAGACTTGACTTACCTTCAGTAATTATGATTGGAAATCATGATAATCGTGAAGTAGTTAAGGCAGAACTATCAAGTGTGACTAAAATTGATGATGATGGATTTATTCAATCCTCAATAGAAATCAAAAATCATAAATTAATATTTTGTGACACAGTGTGGGACAATGAAAATATAAATAATATTCACGAAGGTTATTACTGTCTCAAAAGATTTAATTGGCTCGAAAAAGAAATTTTATCTTTTAAGTTGAATTCAAATATAATTTTTATGCATCATAACCCAATGAATGTTTTCATGAAGTCGATGGATAACTATTCTTTTAATGATAAAGACCAAGAAATTATTGCTAAATTCTTAGACAAATACTCATCTAAAATTAAATATTTATTTTTTGGTCACGGTCATAGACCATTAAGTGGAAAATGGAAAAACGTACCCTACGCTAGCTTGAGGGGATTGTTACATGCAAGAGAGTTAGACTTTGATAGTGATGTTGAAAATTTTAAAATGGAAGAGCCAAGTTATGGTATTATCTTTGTTAATGAAAATAATTTAACTTTCCACATTCATGATTTCATGAATAAGGGAAAGATTTATGAAGGTGATGAAAGAGCAGTTTCTTTAACATTTATAATTTCTTTTTGAACCTCATTATCGAACAAATTTACGTTCAAACTTTTTTTTGGGGGATTATGAAAAAAAGCAGGTGGAAAATTTTTTAGTTCAGGAATTTGTGACTTAATAAATTTAGCGAGTGGATCTTGATCCATAGCTTGCTTATAAGGGTTATACATCCTAATAGTATTGATACCAGTTGTCCCAGACTGCATTTGTATTTGACTGTAATGAATTCCAGGTTCAAAGTCTGTAAACAATGCTGCCAAGCGTGGAGCAAAATATCTCCAATCAAGCCATAAATTATAAGAAGCAAATGAAGCTAACATTGCTCTCATTCTAAAATTAATCCATCCATAATTTCTTAGATAAATCATACACGCATCGATAAAATGAACTCCGGTCTTACCTTCAATCCAAGCCTCTAATTTCTCTTCATCTTTTTCACGTATTTGATCATACACAGGAATAAAGCTTGCATGTTCAATTGATGGCTGATCCTCTAATTTTTGAATAAAATGCGATCTCCAATGTAACCTGGATAAAAATGAATTTATAGATTTAGCAAAATTTTTATTGGTATGCTTTATTTGATCTCTTTTTTTTGTAGCCTCTTGAAAAACTGCGCGGTGTGAAATTGTACCGTAGGTTAAATGAGTTGATAATCTTGAGCAGCTTTTTTCAGCAGTTATTGGGCTAGACATCTCAAATTGATAATTTTCACCTCTTTTATTCAAAAAAGACTGAAGTAATTTTTCTGCTTCAACAGATCCACCCTTTTGCCTATATGATTTTTAATAATATCGTTTCTAAAATTTTTAGCCCATAGGTTTCTATCATGTTGTCCTCTTTTAACGCCTGGGTAAGAGCACTCAATCCAATCAATTTTATTTTGAAAAAAAAATTTTTTTAATTTTTTATCTCTTTGGTAAGTCCATTGAATACCTGTTTCTTGTTCGCTAATTACGCTTGAAAAGCTATGTTTATTTTTTAAAAACTTAAATATTTCTAATGCATCACCAAAAAAGATATTCAAATGTAAATTATGTTTGAGTAATTGTCGTTTAAGCTCATTTATACTCTCTAATGTAAATTGCCACTGCCTTAAAGACATATCTTTTTGCTTCCACAGCTCGGGTTCTATAATGTAAATTAATATAGATCTTTCATTTTCATCAATAAGAATTTCATTGTCTTTAAATCTTAAATTCTTTTTAAACCAGACGATCCTATTTGACATCTGTTTCTAATCTTTAATTTTGAAGCCTTTTGAAAAAATATAAATAATTGCAGAAATATTTAGAATTAAAAAAGTAAATATCATAATCAAACTTGTTGTAATACTTACATCAGCCATTTCATAAAAACTCCATCGAAAACCACTTACTAAGTAAAGAACTGGATTTACCAAAGAAACGTTTTGCCAAAACTCTGGTAACCAGTTTATTGAATATAGCGATCCACCAAGAAATACGAGTGGAGATAAAATTAGTGTTGGAAATATTGATAGCTCCTCCCAATTTGATGACAACATCCCTATAAGAAAACCAAGTAAGCTAAAAGTTAAAGATGTTAAGACGAGCATTAAAATCATTGTAAAAGGGTGCATAATATATATTTCAACAAAAAATAACCCTGTTGCTAATATTAAACTTCCTAAAATTATTGATTTTGTGGTAGCAGCACCGTTGATAGTGGGGCGGCATATATTTCATTTATAGTTCCAAGAAACTTCGGAAAAAAAATACCTGAGGAAGCATTTGAGACACTTTGTGTAAGTAAAGCTAGCATTATCATACCAGGTACTATGAAAGAACCATAAGAGATATCTTCAATCACAGGGATGCGACTACCGATTGCAGCACCGAAGACTACAAAATAAAGAGAGGATGATATCACAGGAGAAAATATACTTTGAACAGTTGTTCTTCTCATTCGATCCATTTCATGCAAGTAAATTGCCATTATGCCTGTCCAGTTCATACACTCTCCTCCAAAAGTTTTTCGAATATAGTTTCCAGCGATGTCTGAGAGGAATTTAAATCTTTTAATTTAAGACCAGCCGACTTTATGTCTTGAAGAAGTGCTGTAATACCAGTTGAAGATCCGTGAGAGTCATATGAATATGTTAAAGAATTATTACTATTCATTTTTAAGTTATACGACTCTAGAGTAGATGGGATTTGACTGAAAGGCTCTTGAAATTCTATAGTTAAATTCTTTTGACCCATTTTTCGCATTAAATCATTCTTATTATCAGTAATTATGATTTCGCCATTATTGATTACAGATACTCGATCAGAAATAGCCTCAGCTTCTTCGATATAATGAGTTGTAAGAATAATTGTTACTCCATTTTCTTTGAGTTCTTTCACTGCTCTCCACATATCTCTTCGCAAATTAATATCGACACCTGCAGTAGGCTCGTCTAGAAAGAGTATTTTTGGTTCATGACTCAATGCCTTTGCAATTAATGCTCTTTTTTTCATACCTCCAGAAAGCTCACGAAGCTTACTATCTTTTTTATCCCAAAGGCTGAGATCTTTAAGAATTTTTTCTATGTATGCAGGATCTTTTTTCTTACCATATAGGCCTCTAGTGTAAGAGACATTTTGAAAAACTTTTTCAAAGGCTTCTAAATGTAGTTCTTGAGGCACAAGACCAATCATCGATCGAGTTTTTCGGAAATCTTTAACAACATCATATCCATCAACTGAAATGGTTCCTGATGTAGGTAGAACTATCCCACATATGGCATTAATAAGTGTTGTTTTTCCAGCACCATTTGGACCAAGAAGTGCAAGAATTTCACCTCTTTGAATTTCTAAATTGACTCCTTTAAGGGCTTCTAAACCTCCTTGAAAAGTTTTTTTTAAATTATCAATTTTAATTAAGATATCTGCTGACATAATTAGATTGCGTACAGTATATTATAAGCAAATAACATCAAGATAGTTTATCAGTAATCTTATTTTTTTTACTTTTTTCAATCAAGTATGTGCTAATTAAAACAGCAATAAGGGCAACAATAATTTTATAAGTTATTTTTTCATTTAAAAAAAGATATCCAAATATCAAACCAAAAATTGGAATGATGTAGGCAACTTGTGATTGAAAAACTAAGCCGTTATTTTTAAGAATATAAAATCTCATTAACCAAGCTATCGCTGTCGCAACGATACCAAGATACAGAAGAGAAATTGTAGCATTAAGAGATGGTCTCAATTCTGTTGGATTTTCAAAAATGAACATAATTGGTAATAAAAGAATAACTGCCCAAATTAAAATACTTGATGTAAGTACTTCATTTTTTATATGTTTTAGCTTGAGTGAAAATAGTCCACCTATGGTGTAACAAACTGGACCCAAGATTACCATAAAAGCATAAAAGATATTTGACTGATTGATTAGAATATTATCTGAAAATAAATAAACGATACCAAGAAAGCCTATTAATATTCCAACAAATTTTAAAAGATTAATTTTTTCATTTTGAATAAATAAATGTCCTAAGATTGTTGCTGCAATAGGTGCCGTGGACATCAAGATTGCTGCTAGATTACTTTGAACCTTTAATATGCCGAATGAAATAAAAAAAAAGGGGAGAACTAAATTCACAAATCCTATAGTTGAGTACCATAACCAATTTTCTCCAAATGCTTCAATTGAAATTTTTCTTATCCAACAGTAAATAAGCATTACTATTGCAGCAAAAAAAATTCTACCAAAGGCAAGTGCCATTGGTGTATAGCTTTCTGAGGCAATTTTGATGTTAAAGAACGCACTTCCCCATATACCAGCTAATAAAAATAAAAGTAAAAAATCTTTAAAAGATGCTTTGTGCATTATATGAGAGTAAACTGAACACGTTTATTCATTTTTCCTTTACTCTCATACTTCATAAATTTGAATTCGCCAATTTCATTTGTATTTGCTACGTGAGTTCCCCCACACGGTTGTAAATCAATATCTCCTATTTTAACAAGGCGAATTTTATCATTTGTTCTTGGCGGTTTAACTGACAAGGTTCGCACTAGCTCAGGTTTTTGATCTAGCTCATCATTTGTTATCCACTGATAAGAAATAGAATGAGATTGTTGAATAAATTCATTAATGATTTTATTTAAAGTTTCAAATTCAAATGTTTCTTCACCTAAATCAAAATCAATCCTACTTTTTTCTAAACCAATTGATCCTCCTGTAACATAATAAGGTAATGCTGCACACATTAAGTGCATTGTGGTGTGCATTTTCATTAAGCGATATCGATGATCCCAATCAATATGGCCTTTTATTTGCCCAGATAGATTTAGATTTTCTGAGTCAACAACATGGGCAATACCTAACTCATGTTTAACTGTGTTGATAACATTGAATTTTTTATCATTAATTTCAAGTACTCCCTTGTCTCCGGGTTGCCCACCACTTTGAGCATAAAAAGAACTATCTTGAGTAATGATTTTGTCACCCTCGACTAATAAAATTTTTTCTTCAAAACTCTTTGTATAACTATCTTTGAGATAAATCATTTTTTTGCTTCCTCTATCATAAAATCAACACAAGACTCTATACCTCCTTGAGTGTTGCTTTGTTTTTCACATTCCTCATAGTATTCATGGTATTCAAATGTCGAAGTAATATATAGGCCTAAACCTATAATGCCAAAGACTGCAATACTATATAATATTTTTTTACCCATCTTAAATTAATCTGTCTTGGAAACCTATCAATTGATTGTTAACAATGATATCTGATTTTTTAATAGGTCTTAGCAGTTCTATACCTTCCAAACTTATACATCTACTTAGTGCAACATAAAGTTGTCCTGGAGCAAAAGAACCTTGACTCATATCTATAATAACTTTTTCAAATGTTTGTCCCTGGCTTTTATGAATTGTAATTGCCCAAGCTAATCTCATTGGATACTGTTTGAAAGATCCTGTTATTTCCTCTTGAACTTCTTGTTGATCATCATCATAGGTATATTGAATACGATCCCATTTTTCTTTTTTAACCTCATATATTTTATTATTGATTTTTACTTTTATTTTTTTTTGAGCGATATCATGAATTATACCAATGGATCCATTAACCCACCTTTTCTCAGGATCATTTTTAATCATAATTACTTGGGCTCCTTTTTTTAATTTTAAGATTTCATCGGTGGGAAATAATTCTTTATAAAATTGGCCAGTAGCTTGTCCCCTGTAAGAAAACTCCTCCTGATTTAACTGGCTTAAATATTTTTGATTAATGCTGCTCGCTCGAGCATTAGTTGTAGTAAGTATGATTTTACCTTCATCCATCTCAATGTGATCAGTTAAAGAGTCGTTTATATTCTCGATCTGCGTGTGAGTAATTGAGCCGTCTCTTACAGAGTTAAGCAAATGAATAAAATGATCATCTTTTTGACGATAAATATTATGTAGTTCAAGTGTTTTAAATTGTGCGTCTTGGAAAATATTTGAGTGAAAGAAGAAATGACCTTTAGGATAAATGCGCTGTAGAAGTCCTGACTCATCCATATTCACAACTGGTGGTAGTTGAAATAAATCCCCAAAAACGATTAACTGAACTCCGCCAAATGGTTGTGTAAGTTTTTTTCTGTGAACACGAAGGCTATAATCAATCGCATCAAAAACATCAGCACGAACCATAGATATCTCATCAATAATTAATGTTTCCAAATTTTGAAGAATTTCGATTTGTCTTACTTTTTTTATATGTCGTGTTTGAATAACCTTTGGTGGAAAACCAAAAAATGAGTGAATAGTTTGTCCTTTAACTCGAATTGCAGCAACTCCTGTTGGAGCAAGAACAACTGTATTCTTCTTTGTTATAGATCGAAAGTAGGCCAATAGTGTAGACTTACCACTACCTGCTTTACCAGTAATATAAAAATGATCTTTTGTGCTTTCTAGTTGCTCAATAATATTTTCAAATTCTTTACTGAGCTCGAAATCGTCAGGTAGTAAACTATTATAATTTCGCTTATAGCTCATCTATAATATTATTTAACATGTGAAAACATTCTTTCACTGTGCCTTTTTGAATTTGAATTCTAGAAAGTTTTGGATTGAAATTTAATTGTTCGATATAAACATTTTTTTTAAAATATAATCCGATAAAAACTAAACCTACAGGTTTTAATTTAGTACCACCGTTTGGACCAGCTACACCTGTTGTTGAAAATGTTAGCTGACTTTTGGAAATTTTGTGCAAATGTAAACACATTTGAGCACATACTTGACGGCTGACTGCACCGTACCTTTTGATAGTACTTGGTTTGACTTTGAGATTTTTAATTTTTGAGTCATTTGAATATGTTATCAAACCAGTTTTATAAATTTTAGATATACCAGACACAGCTGTAAATTCTGCTGCAAGCAAACCACCAGTACAAGATTCTGCTGTTGAAACTGATATGTTTTTATCTAGTAAATATTTGATTGTTTTCGAAACGACGCTCATAAGCTAGTTATACTTATTATAAGGACGAAGAAATAACAATGGTGCTTATTGGTATAAAAAAAATGCATAATTAATCCCCATAATTCACAATAAATGTGGATAAATTAACAAAATTTGTCTATACATATGCAAATATTGCATATTACAATGAAATCCTATAACCTAATTAAAGGAATCATGGAGGTTTAAATGGCAGATATGTTTACAGGACACTACCCCTTTATAGTTATGATTATTTGGTTCATAGCAGGTTTCATCGGATCAAAAATGTGATTGTGATGAGGGCAGTCCACGCTGCCCTCTCCCTACCCTAAAAGATGACATTATTACCCTTGCTGAAGCAATTGTGAGGGAATAATGTATCCTTATTAAAATCAGGAAAGAAAATGAATAAGCCAAATAATTTAGAACCGCTGTGGATGCCTTTCACTCCTAACAAAGTATTTAAGAAAGATCCAAGAATTATAGTCGGTGCTAAAGATATGCATTTTATTAGTGACGATAATCGAGAAATTTTAGATGGCACTGCAGGGCTATGGTGTGTAAACGCTGGTCATGGTAGAAAAAAAATTCAAGAAGCTGTAAATAAACAAATTGAAAATCTTGATTACTCTCCACCTTTTCAATTTGGACATCCAAAACAATTTGAACTAGCTAATCGTTTAGCAGAGATTTTTCCTGAAGGAATGAATCATGTTTTCTTTTCTAATTCAGGATCTGAAGCAGTAGATAGTGCATTGAAAATTGCGCTAGCTTATCAACGTGCACGCGGACATTCATCTAAAACTAGATTAATAGGTCGCGAAAGAGGTTATCATGGTGTGGGCTTTGGAGGAATAAGCGTAGGTGGTATGGTAAAAAATAGAATGTACTTCGGATCAATGCTAAATGGTGTTGACCATTTACGCCATACCCACAATTTAAAATTAAATGCTTTTTCAAAAGGTGAACCTGAACATGGAGCAGAACTTGCCGATGATTTAGAGCGTCTTGTTCAATTGCATGATGCATCAACTATTGCAGCTGTAATTGTTGAGCCAATTGCTGGATCAACTGGTGCGCTGCCTCCGCCTAAAGGATACTTAAAAAGATTAAGAGAGCTCTGCACAAAACATGACATTTTATTAATTTTTGATGAAGTCGTAACTGCTTTTGGCCGTATGGGAAAAGCAACTGGATCTGAGTTTTTTGGTGTAACACCAGATATTATTTCATGTGCAAAAGGCATTACAAATGCCACCATCCCTATGGGTGCAACCATAGTTCAAGACTTTATTTATGAGTCAATGATGGAAAATGCGGATGCTCCAATAGAATTATTTCATGGATATACTTACTCTGGTCATCCTGTTGCTTGCGCTGCAGCCTTAGCAACACTAGATATTTATCAAGAAGAGGGATTATTTGATAATGCTGCTCATATGGCTCCTATTATTGAAGAAGCCGCTCATAGCCTGAAGGGAACAAAACATATAATCGATATTAGAAATTTAGGAGTGATTGCTGCACTCGAATTAGAGCCTAAAGGTAACGCTGTTGGTGCAAGAGGGTTTGAAGCTATGAAAAAAGCTTGGGATCTTGGCTTAATGGTAAGAGCTAACGGAGATACGCTTGCTTTTTCTCCACCTTTAATAATTAAAGAAAATCAGGTCGATGAAATGTTTACGAAAGTAAAAAAAGCCCTGGAACAAGTAGACTAAAAACGTCCCCACTACAACCATACCCTGTTTCAAAAACGCCGCTTGGTTGGTAAAAACCACATAACATTACCCATCTATATAAAAAGACAATTCCAGGAACTAAAATAATCGCATTAATAAGAAAAAGAGCTATAGAAATAACTACCCTCATTGGTAGCTTTGTATTCATATACTGTTTATAAAAAATACGAATTATCAAACCAGTGGTTACAGCAGATAGCAATAGAAATGGTGCATCAAGGTATGTAACTAAAAATTCATAATACATTTCTTTAAAACTTAGCAATGATACATTAAGACTTTAAAAATGCAAAAATACATATCTGAATTTATAGGCACATTTATTTTATTAGTATCAATTGTTGGATCTGGCATAGCAGGACAGCAATATACGAATGATCAAATGGTAATTTTATTTAGTCATGCTGTTGTAATAGGTTTCACACTAATTTTTATAATTAGAATATTTGCAAATTTTTCTGGAGCTCATTTTAATCCTATTGTTTCAATTATATTTTTCTTACAAAAAGATTTGAGTTCTAAGGATTTATTTCTTTATGTACTAATACAAATTATTGCAGCTGTACTAGGCACACTTTTTGCAAATTATATTTTTGGATTAAATGTAATTGAGATTTCTTCAAATATAAGAAGTGGGGCAAATATATATATTTCCGAATTTTTTGCTGCAACTGGATTATTATTGGTCATACTTTTATCTAGAGCAGATGGTAAAAATGTAGTTTCATTTAATGTTGGTATTTATATTACAGCAGCTCTTATATTTACATCATCTACAAGTTTTGCAAATCCGGCTGTAACAATTGCTAGAATGTTTACTGAGTCATTTACGGGTATCAATCCCTCCACTGTAATATTTTTTATTAGTTGTCAAGTTATTGGAATGTTTGCTGCCTACATTTTGTATAACCAGTTCTTTAAAAGCAAATAATTTCAAGGATTTTTGTAAATTATTAACAGAGACAATTCGTATTGTTGACTTACTTACAGGTTAAATTTTAATGATTTCAATATTAATTAAGTAGGAGAGAAAAATGAGCGAAGCCAAATGTCCCGTTGCTCACGGAGCTAATTCAAATATGGAGAAGTCATCAACTGATTGGTGGCCTAAAAATTTAAATCTAGATATTCTCCATCAACATGATCAAAAAACAAAACCGTTTAATGGTACTTATAATTACAGAGAAGAAGTAAAAAAATTAGATTTTAAAGCATTAGAAGCTGATATGCATAAATTAATGAAAGAAAGTCAGGATTGGTGGCCAGCTGATTGGGGGACATACGCAGGATTAATGGTTAGGCTTGCTTGGCACTCTGCTGGTACTTATAGAACTGCTGATGGAAGAGGTGGCGGTGGAACCGGTGATCATCGATTTGCTCCTTTAAATTCTTGGCCTGATAATACTAACTTAGATAAAGCGAGAAGACTTTTATGGCCGATTAAGAAAAAATATGGAAACAAGATTAGCTGGGCTGATCTTATGATCTTAGCTGGAAACATTGGCTATGAATCAACAGGATTTAAAACATTTGGTTTTTCATATGGGCGTGAGGATATTTGGCACCCAAACAAGGATATATACTGGGGACCAGAAACAGAAGCATTAGCATCTGATAGACACTCAGATAAAGAAGATGCCTCTTCCTTAGAAAGTCCACTTGCTGCAAATCACATGGCCTTAATCTATGTGAACCCAGAGGGATTTGAAGGTAACCCTGACCCATTAAAAACAGCTCAGCATATTAGAGAGACATTTGCAAGAATGGCTATGAACGATGAAGAGACTGTTGCTCTTACTGCAGGAGGTCATACTATTGGTAAAACGCATGGTAATGGTAATGCTGATAATCTTGAGGCAGAACCTGAAGGGGCAGCAATTAACGAACAAGGCCTTGGTTGGATGAATAATACTTCCAGAGGAGTTGGAAGAGATACGGTGACATCTGGAATTGAAGGTGCATGGACTACTGAGCCAACAAAATTTGATAATGGATATTTTGACATGCTCTTTAAATATGAGTGGGAACTTAAAAAAAGCCCTGCAGGAGCTTGGCAATATGAACCTATCAATATTAAAGAAGAAGATAAGCCTGTAGACGTAGAAGATCCATCAATTAGATATAACCCAATCATGACAGATGCTGATATGGCAATGATCAAAGATCCAATTTATTTAGAAATATCCAAAAAGTTTCATAATGATCATGAGTATTTTTGTGATGCTTTTGCAAGAGCTTGGTTCAAACTTACCCATAGAGATATGGGTCCAAGATCTAGATACATAGGACACGACCTTCCAAACGAGGATTTGATCTGGCAAGATCCAGTTCCCGCTGGAACAACTAGTTTTGATGTGGAACAACTCAAAGAAAAAATCAGAAACTCTGAATTAACTGTTCAAGAACTAGTCTCAACTGCATGGGATAGTGCAAGGACATTTAGAGGGTCGGATTTAAGAGGGGGAGCTAATGGAGCGAGAATTAGATTTTCACCACAAAAAAATTGGAAAGGCAATGAGCCTCAAAGATTATCAAAAGTGCTAGATATATTAGAACCTCTTGCAAAAGAAGCAGGCGCTAGCATTGCAGACACAATTGTCTTAGCTGGAAATGTTGGTCTAGAAAAAGCTATTGAAGCTGCGGGTTTTAACGTTCCTGTTCCTTTCAACCCAGGAAGAGGAGATGCCTCTGAGGATATGACTGACTCTGAGTCATTTTCTCAATTAGAACCCATACATGACGGTTTTAGAAATTGGCAAAAAGATAATTATGAAGTAAGAGGAGAAGAGTTGTTGCTTGATAGAGCTCATTTACTTGGTCTTACTGCAGTTGAAATGACTGTACTTGTTGGAGGTATGAGGGCTCTGGGTGCTAACTATGGTGAGAATAAGCATGGTGTTTTTACTGACCAGGTAGGTGCTCTTACAACTGACTTTTTTGTTAACTTGCTTGATATGAGTAATAAATGGAAAGCGTCTAATGGACATTATGAGATTATTGATCGAAAAACAAATAATGTTAAATGGACGGCAACCTCAACGGACCTTGTATTTGGATCGAACTCTATACTTAGATCTTATGCAGAAGTGTATGCACAAGATGATAACAAGGAAAAGTTTGTAATTGATTTTGTTAAAGCTTGGAATAAAGTAATGAATGCCGATAGATTTGAATTGAACAATAATTAATTAATGTTCAATTATGGTAATATCCAACTTAAAGTTTGTGGTATTACAGATCAAAAATCTTTAGAAGTAATTCAAAAGTACTCTGTAAGTAGGGTGGGCCTTGTAAGTGATTACTTATATGGCCCAAATACACTTAGTACTAAAGAAATTCAAGAACTGACTATTGCATCCTACAATTTAAAATTAAATCCAATTTTATTGATTGGAAATATACAGATGCAAGAAGTAATTAGTATCGTAAATGATGTAGCAATAAAAGAGGTTTGCATATCTAATCAATATAAAAATGAAGAAATTGAATTGCTGAATAATAAAACAGATGCAAAAATTTCAATTTCGGTAAATTATGAGAATTTTGACTATAATTTCTTTGAAGAGATTTTAAATAATATAAGTAGTTTTTATTATGATTTAAATATTTACAGAAAAGATACTATTGAAAAAAAATCTCTTGTGGAATGTGAAAAACAAATCAATCAATTAAAGATCTTTGCGAAACCTCTCTACCTTGGTGGGGGAATAAATATAGATAACATAAAAGAGGCAATTAAAACAATATCTCCTCATGGAATTGATATTTCAACAGGTTTAAAACAATCTAATAGTGTGGATGAGGAAAAGCTTAAAAAAATCCTTGATAATCTTGGGTTTGACGAGATTTCTTAATAATAAATCGTTCATCTAAATTATTTATGAGTCTTTTGTAAGTATATTGGGTTTTTAAATCAATAAAATTAGGATTGAGGTCTAATACTGGCTGTATAACAAAATCTCTTAAATGTGAGGAAGAATGAGGAATTGATATTAAATGATTTTTAACTTTCAAGTTTTCGAATTGAATAAGATCTAAATCAATTCTTCTTGGCCCATTCTCTAAAATTTTATTTTTTTTAATCAGCTTTTCTACAGCGCTCATTTTTATAAATAGCTCATTAAAAAATAAATTTGTAAGGAATAAAAAGGCAGCATTATGAAAATATTTTTGGGTGGTTAAACCAAAGGGCTTGGTAAAATAAACCCTACTGACCTTTTTAACATGACCAAATTTATTCATTAAGTTTAATGCATTGTTAAAATTACTTCTCCAATTGCCTACATTTGATCCGATAGCAATATATGATTTATATCGATACGCTAACTTTTTTTGCATTATATTTTTTAGCAATCTCAATTTTATTTATTTCTAATTTTTCTATTTGAATTGGAAACTTATCATCTAGTTGTTTTTTAAGATCTGTTATTAATTTTTCCAATGTTTTATATTGAGAGGCTGAAACAAATTTAATTATTTCATTTTTGATATCTGAATAACTTGTAACATTTTCAATATTGTCAAGATCTTGATTATGATCAATATCTAACTGACATTTTATACTTATTAATATAGTTTGGGGTTTTAACCTTTCTTCTTCGAACACTCCAATAATTGTGTCGACTTTTAGCTCTTCTATTTCGATAAAAAATTTCATTTATTTAATGCTTTCAAAACTTTTATCATTTGATTTGTCTCTTTGACATCATGAATTCTATATGTATGAATATTTTGTTCGAGAGCATGCGCTACAGAAGCTAAAGAGCCTCCAATCCTTTCATCGGCATTTGATGGGTCAATATAGTTTATCCAACTTTTTCGTGAGGATCCCAGTAATACTTGGATATTTGCACTACTGAATTTCTTCAAAGATTTCATTAATTGTAAATTTTGATTTAGTGTTTTGCCAAATCCTATACCAGGATCAAACCATACCTTTTTGAGATTAATCTTCATTTTATTAAGTATTTTCAATCTTTTTTTAATAAAATAATCAAATTCTCTTACCATATTTACTCTAGAATTAAGTTTTTTTTGCATTTCCTTTGGTGTTCCTCTTTTGTGCATTAAGAAAAGTCCTGCGTTATATTTCTTTATAAGTTTAAATAGCTCTTCTGATCCTCCATTAATATCATTAATGATATGGGCACCTTTTTTCAGTGCATACTCTTGGGACTCAATTTTATACGAGTCTACAGAGACAAGGTATTTCTTATAGTTTAAATATGGTAAGATTTTGGATAAACGATTTATTTCTTCAATATATGTAATTGGCTCGCTATTTGGTCTAGTGCTTTCAGCACCAATATCAATAATTTGTGCACCATCTTTAACCATTGCATTTATATGTTTCAATGCAGTAGATCGTGAAAATGTTTTTCCTCCATCACTAAATGAGTCAGGTGTAAAATTACATATACCTACTAGTAAAGGCTTTTTCAAAGCAAAGGAATGTTGATTAAATTTCATAATAATTCCTTTTTATCATAGTTTCATAATCTTTTTTTAATTTTTGAAAATATTTTGTAGACGCTCTCTTCCATAAAACACTTTGAATTTTTTTTATTGAGGTAATACCTCTACCAGAGCCAATCGATAATATCTCACTGTATTCTTTTAGATCCTCTAATAAAATTTTTCTTTTAATAAATTTCGATTTTGATATTTCTTCAATAAGCTTCAAAGTATTTCCATGATAATACCCAGTTTTGGGAATATAAATTTTATCTCTCTTTACAAAAACTAAATTTGTGACTGCTCCTTCTGTAATTTCATCGTCTCTTAGTAATATAATTTCATTTTCAGAGTAATTTATTTCACTCATGAATTTTAATAATTTTTTGTAAAATAAGTTTTTATTTTTAAAGTCTTTTCTTTTGTATTTTTTTATAAATCCAATGACACTGTCTTTAGTTGTTGTTCTCTTTCTAAACGAAATTGATAATGTTGTTCCATTAGTTGCTATTCTCAATAAGTGATTAAAATTTTTGATTTTCTTTAAATCCGCTCCTACTAAACTTCTGATAATGTTTAAATCTATTTTGGTAGCAAATTTATAATCCCGACATGTTGTGTTAAAAGTTCTCAAATATTTATTTAAACCTATTAACCTTGGTGTTTTTCCAATTACAGGTATGGATGTAAAAACACCTTTTTGACCCCACAGTGGCTTAAATTGTGAGGAGTAATATAAATTATTTTTTATATTGAATGATTTTTCGAATAAATTGTTTGCCATTTGGAGTCAAAAACGAGTCTGGGTGAAATTGTAAACCACAAATATCATATTTATGACTTTCCAAACACATTGCAACATTAGTTTCTTCACATCTCATTGTAATATGCATTGAAGAGGAATTAAATGGCTCTTTTAGTTTTAAAGAATGGTATCTACCTACTTGATATAAAGCATTATTAGGAAATCTTAAACTTTTTGAATTCGTTCTAATATAAGTCTGATAACCATGAAATATTTTTTCTTGCTTAGAAATAGTTCCGCCCTCTCCATTAGCAATAAGTTGAAAACCAAGACAAATACCAATTATTTTTTTCTTTGATTTATAATTATTATAAATATCAAGTGATACTGGGTAATCTGAGGGCTTCCCTGGTCCTGGAGAAAAAATAATGATGTCAGATTTTTTTATAGATTTTTCTTTAATGTCATAAAAATTTTTTACTTCTAAATTACCAAATCCTGACAACAAATGTGCGAGGTTATAAGTAAAGGAGTCTTCGTGGTCAATTAAAAGTATGTTCATTTTAATAAATCCAATAACGATTTAGCTTTTAAGTAATTTTCATGGTATTCATTTTTTGCAGTACTATCTAAAATCACACCACTAGCAGCAAATACCTCATTATTTTTTTGAAAATTTAAAATAGATCTAATTATTATGTTAAAACTCATATCCTGTTTAGAGCGATAGTAACCAAAAGAACCAGTATAAATTCTTCTTGGTTCTTTCTCCTCTTTATTGAGTAATTTTAAAGTATTAATTTTTGGACAACCTATAACTGAGCCACCGGGCATCATCGCCTTAATAACTGCAGATAACCTTACATTATCAAGAAGCGTTCCTGAAATTTCAGAGACATTGTGGAAAATATATTGGTATTTTTGGACAAATTTTAAATTTTGAATTTTGACAGTGTTTGCCTTAGTTATACGACTTAAATCATTTCTTTCTAAGTCAACAATCATATTATGTTCTTTGTCCTCTTTTTGATTATTTTCAAAAAACTTTCTAGCCTCTTTTGTTGATTTTACCTTATCTCTACTTACTGTTCCTGCTATTGGGGAGGTGATTATTTTTTTTCCTTTTACCTTAAAAAGGTTTTCAGGAGAGCAACTAATTATATTAAAATCATCTGTTCTTACACAAAAAGACTCTGGACTAAGATTTTTCTTCATCAAATTGAAAAATAAATTCACTACATCTAAATCTTTTTTGTTCGAATATTTCTGAGCAATTTTAATTTGATAGGTTTCACCAGCCCTTATATTTTTTTTAAATTTATTAAAGATTTTTTCATATACTTGGACGTTTGGACTTACAGATATTTTATTGCTATTTGAAGAAGTAGTTTTATTTAAAGGTTTAAGGTCTTTTAGTAATTTTGATTTAGATTTGGTTATAATTTTAACTTGTTTATCTAAAATTATTTTAGTTTGTGGTCGAAAAAAAACTCCTTCAGGAAAAGATGAATTATCTTTATTTACTTTTAAATTAATATTCTTACAAAGTAATTCATAACCGAAGAATCCAATATAACAATCATAGGGTTTATTTGATTTAAATCGCTCTAATTTATTTAAAAACTTATCTAAATTACCTATATTTAAATTAATTTTTTCAGCAAAATCCGTATATATTTCGAAATTATTTTTTTCTGAGTTTCTATAAATTATTAATTCTTTATCAGAATTTAATAAAACACTGAGTATTTCAGAATTATTCATAAGCAAATTTTAGTTATAAAGATTATTTATTCAACTGAAGCGATTGCTACAATTTCACATTCATTTATAAAAAATGCACCCTAACCAATGGGGTGCATCGGGCCTATTTGAAGCGACCAACCTTTTAAATATAAAAAATCTACTACTCGTCGTAATTTATTTTATTTAAAATATTAACAACAGCTTTTCGATTTTCAGCTATTTTTAATAAATCAATATTGTCAAACTTAGCACCTCCTGCTAATTCATTAACACCATCTGATAAAGGTACTTCGGGTGAAACAGGAAATTCATTATTGTCGTTTGCGTATATGGCCTGAGCTTTTTGACTAACTAAGAAATCCAAAAGTTTTTCAGATTTTTCTCTAGAACTTTCTTTAAGTAAAGCTATACCAGAAATATTAACATGAGTTCCTCTATCCTGTTGGTTAGGAAAAACAATTGTTGCTTTCTCGAGCCATATCTTTTGTTCTTCATTATTGAGCATCTTGAAATAATAATAATGGTTGCCGATACTTAGATCACAAACCCCTGCATATATTGCTTTGACTTGGTCTCTGTCGTTACCCTGAGGTTTTCTGGCTAAATTTGCTTTTAAATTAATCAAATAATTCTCTAACCACTCCTCACCATGATGAGCCATCAAAGATGCAAACAATGAAACATTATATGGGTGAAAACCTGATCTTGTACATATTCTTCCTTTATATTTTTCAGATACTAAATCCTCATAAGTAATATCATTAAGACCTAAATCTTTATTCACGTATATAATCCTTGCTCTTTGAGTAAGGCCTATCCAATTATCACTTTGAAGATGAGAGGGCACAGCAGAAGAATTATTAATTTTAATAGAGGCTCCTGCTTCAGCTACATCAATTAATCTTGATATATCTGATGCTAAAAATACATCAGCTACAGGCTTATCTTTTTCTAAAATAATTTTTTGAACTAAGCCTTTTTTAGAATATATCCATTCAACATCAATACCAGTTTGACTCTCAAATTCATTTAAAAGAGGTTCAATTAACATTGGTTGTCTTTCTGAGTAAATTTTTAATACATCATCCGCATGTGCACCACTAAAACCAATAAAGAAATTAATTACTAAAATCTTTATTAAAAAAGAAATTAAATTTTTCATATCATATTACTAATCTCAAATTGAAAAAATCTAAATACAAAAAAAAATGAATGTTACAAATGAATAAAAAAAAACTATTTCTGAAATGAACTACAGATTAAAAATTTACTTTTTTTTTAAATTTATAACTAGTGAATATTCTTCAAGAAGTGATAAGCAAGCTGGTATAGGAAGATCTTTGTGAAGCTCTTTGCAATCGTCATAATCATAGATACGGTTTTCTTCTTGATTATAAACATGTATATGATCGGTAGTATTAGTGTCGTAAAATGATTGTTTATCAACAACGATTTGTTTTAAATATCCTTTATCAACAAGGGTATTTAGATTTTCATAAAGAGTAGTCAGAGAAAAATAACTTCTATTGTCTTTTAGAATTTCATTAATTTGATTAATAGAAAAATGTTTGTGATTGCCATCAAAAATTGACTTTAATAGCACCACTCTCTGTTTGGTCTGTCTCCAGCCACAATTTTCTAAGACCACATCAATGTCTTTTTTACAAGCGTTTGATAAGTTCATCAGAGTTAAACTATGTTAAATTTCATTATTTATCAATACTTTCAGGATAAAAATTAAAGACATAATAGCACTATTAGATTGAAATGGGTTTTAAATAACTTTGTTTAGTTACCTGTATCAAGGCTTACTCATGTTAGTGAAATTCACCTTATTTTTTTTTTGAGAGTTCAATTGATACATAACATTTACTCTATCAATAAATGATATTGGATAATATTTTTCCTCGACGATTCTTTTTATTTTAAGACTACAAACTTTATTTTTAATTTTTCTCATAGGCATATAAAATGCCTACAAGAAAGATATGTAAAATAGTTTTTTTTGAGCCTTTAAGTTTCTATGATTTTTAAAATTTTCTGAAACTTATTTCAAATTATATTAGTGACAATCTTTAATTGAATTTGCAATTCCATTAATTAAATCACTATACATTGAAGGTCCAGAATCTATATAAGCTCCCAAAGGATCCATTACACCTGTAGAGATATTCATATCATTTCCAAGTGTCTCAATTATTTTTGGATTATATTGGGGTTCTGAGAAAATACATTTAATACCTTTGTCATTTATAACATCTTGTATATCTGCTATTTGTTTAGCTCCTGGTAAAACATCCGGATTTAAAGTTAATGCTCCAGCAGGAATTACACCAAATCTTTTCTCAAAATATTGGTAAGCATCATGAAATACAATATAGCTAATATCTTTTGATAAGCTTTTATCTACATCTTCAATAAGTTTGTCTAAAGCAACTATTGTTTTACTAGCATTGTCTTCATATTTAGATTTATTGCTAGGATCAAGTTCAGATAGTTCATGAGAAATTTCTAAAACCATTTCTTTTGCATTTGCTGGGTCTAACCATATATGAGCGTCAAACTCACCATGGTTATGGCCATCGTGATGTCCTGCATGATCGTCATGATCATCGTGTCCGTCATGTTCGTCATCATGGCCATCGTGATCATCATGGTCATCATGGTCATCGTCTTTGTGACCGTGGTCGTCATGATCATCGTGTCCGTCATGTTCGTCATCATGGCCATCGTGATCATCATGGTCATCATGGT
>LUMR01000180.1_pt1 | contig 22842 bp, 30 predicted proteins | sample 730041 | NCBI WGS metagenome assembly LUMR01 (sample SAMN03860258, study PRJNA289734) | marine metagenome | biome: seawater column; feature: ocean; material: water; isolation source: Red Sea water column Station 12 - depth 10m | place: Saudi Arabia: Red Sea | collected 2011-10-15 | depth 10 m | reverse complement strand
TTCAAGCTTTACCTGGCCCCGCTGATACAGCAGTCGGTGCAAATATCTACCTCAACATTACCCATCGCTGATTATGTTAGACGCTCTTATTGGTGGTCCGTTTATTTATGGACAAGGACGATCTGGTAGTTTTGTAGATAAAGCTGCCCAAGCAATCCCTGGGATGACACCAGATAAAGATACTGATATTGGACGTGCAGCAGGTAAGTTTCTTCAGCAATTTTTACAAGGCACTCCTGAAGCACAGCGTTCATACACTGTTGATGCCGCTGGTAATTATCAAGCAGAAAGTCCTGTAATGTATGGAACACTGCCTGCATCAGCCCGTGTTGTTACTGATTATCCCGAAGGCATTCCTACAGGTGTAGGAGGTGGTAATGCAGGTCAAGCACAATCACTAGATCCCAATGCTCCAGGAGGTGGTTACATTGCCCCTACTTCCGTCCAACAGAATTTACCTGTTACTCAACTTTCACCTCAAGACCGTGCATACGCAAAAGAACGTGCACGGGTTGAAGCGATGATAAAAGCTAATCCTGATATGCAAAAACAGGATATTGCAGCAGCACGAGCAAAAGTACGTGATCAGGGAATGGTTGAATTTGCAAAAGCCAATCCTGAACTTGCCAAGAGAGTGAAGCCTGGGCAAGTTGGTTATGAAGTTATTCGAGATACTTTATATCCAATGCCTACTTCCTTAGCAGATCCTACTATTCCAGACCTTGGTTACAATATTGATCTTAAGTTTGATCCAAGCATTGGACGTACTGTTAGCAGTGCAGATGTGACACACAGTGTTGTTGATAAAACAACTAAGCTTCCACCTAGTGCAGAGCAAACTTATATGGATGCTGATTTTTATCAATTACAAGGATATCAACAAGGGCAAGGAGCAGCCGCATCTCAAACAGAAGGCCCTAAAATTGCAAAATTAGGTTCAGCAATTCGTCGTGAACTTTATCCTCAATTTGATAACAAAACTTCAATGAGTTATCAAATGCGTGAGATGTTCCCCGATCGCTCTACACAATCTTTAGAAAATACAATCAAAGAAAAAGGAGTACAGCTCCCCGGTTCAATGATTAATATTGATGCAAAGAGTGAATTAGTTTCTGGTGCAACTGATAATTTTTCATATCAATATGATGCACTAAATCGAGAAGTAGATAAGCTTCTCAATATGATTTACCAAAATCGCCTTGAGAAGCTTAGTGGAATGTAATCGTTATGTCATTAACTACTACACAGCTGTTTAATTTAAGTCCTGCAGAAAGAACGGCTGCAATTAATACAATTGCAGGAGAAGCTTATCAAGGAGCTGGTGGAGCTGATATTGCAGCAGTAACAGCTAATCTTCTCTCTAGACGATTAGCTAACTATGGTGGTAATACAAATCTTATTGATATTGTTAAAGCCCCTCAACAATATGAAGCTAATTTTGATTTAACTAGAGATCAAATTATTAACCCTAATTTAATTTCTAAAGCAGACCGAGAACGCATTGGTGCAATTTTTGATAATCCAGCATTAATTAAAGACGCATATCAAAAAACAGGGGGAGCTTTATCTTTCCGTGGTACAGCAAATTATAAATATCGTCGAGGAGATGAGTATACCCCTGTAGAAGGAAAAAGTAATTTTTATTTTGACCCTTTAAATCCAGAAACCTATCAAAAAGGATTAAATGTTTTTTCTGGAGTTGAAGCAGTAGGGCCAGCTACAGAGCGAGCTGTACAACCTGGAACAACTACAGACGCAACCAAAAGTAATCTTAGAACTAACGTTACTAATAATTTTCTTACTAATTATATTTTTGGCACAGCTGATATTGCTAAAAAAGAAGATAAGCCTAAGTCTTTAGTTGATCAGTTAAAAGAAAGTCTGTTTAATCAAACAATAGGTCTTAATCAAAAAAACCAAAAAACTTCTTTAGCGCAGCAACTAATTAATCAAGTCAAATCAGGAGCAGGTTTTATAAGCCCTGGAGGCTTAATGCAAAACTACAATGACTTTTATAATAGACTGTTTTAAAATAGAAGAACTGCCAACAACATAAGATGTCCTCCACCAATACAAATAAGCAGCCTGTATTTATTGATCGCCCGCTTATTTCTCGTGCTCGTGTCACCAACCAAGTAGTTGGTAACTCAACCAACTTAATGGTTCAAGGTGGTCAAACACCAGCAATTCTGGTTGACATGGATGCTACTTTAAGTTCTGATAACAATAGTGGCGGCATTATTGATTCAATTCGTATTGTGCGAGATGATATCCCTTTTGCTAACAGTGTTGATTACACTGTCAACGCCGCTACTGCTGGAAATTTAATCGGTGTTGTTAGCGGTCAGGTAGTTCATGTTGAAGCTACCGGTGTAATTAGTGGTGTTGGTGGTGCAGAATTTGGTGCTGGTTATTACACTTATACAGGTTCAGTTGCATTTGGCGGCATTAATACTGAACTAGCTTATTCAGGTGTGGGTCCTGTTAATACAGGTTTTACTTACACTGCATTTGAATCTGGTCAAACTCCATCTATTACGTTTGCTGTTTATCACACTCGTGGTACGACCGTTCCCATCCCTGGTGATGGTGATTATGCAATTGTGTTTGCCAAAACACTACCGCCTAATACTGCAGCTGTAGATTGCTCAGATGTTATGCCTGAGATTAATGTACCTGTTCCTCAACAAGGTACTACAGCAGGCTTAACAACTTCTGGCGTACCCTTAAAGAATCGCGCAATTAATCTTCAGCGGGGAGATCGTTTATATGTTGGTGTTGTTCAAAAAGGAAACCAATCTACTACTTCCGGATATATTCCTGGTGCACATATAATTGCACAAGGCGGTTTCTATTGATATGGCTCGGAAAAGACAAGGAGGTAATTTTGGAAACTTTGGTTCCGATTCCTTTAGTCGAATACCGAAAGTAGAAGAATATACTGCTCAGCCAGTTCGTGCAGCATTTGGAGGTAGTCTTCCAAATACTATTTATACAAGTGATAGAGAGTCCACCTGGTCACGCTGGCGCCGTGGCTGGGAACTGGCAGCAGCAAACGGTGTAGAAAGACCTTTCTTTTATGATTTTAGATATCAAATTCCAGTCTTTGATCATGTTGATATTATCGGTAGCGGAAGAGCGCCATTTATGTCAGGCTGCCTCCAAGGCTTTTTAACAGATAACAAAGAACTTGGAATGCATTGGGCAGGGCGAATTAATCCTGGCAACCTAAGATTCGATCGTATGACAGACGAGCAAGGGACACCCCTTGCCATTTCAGGAGAGGTGAAACCAGATATTTTATTCTTAGGTAAACCACAAGATAATCTTAATTACTGGTACATCCAACTAAGCGGTACATTTAGTTCAGGCACTATTTCAGGTGTTAGTGCTCCTCTTCCTCCGCCATTTTTTGTTACTTTATCTGGTGGTGCTAGTTTTAAGCCTGCAAATGGAGATACATTAGAAGATAAGATTATCACTCTTAATGGAGATCCAATTGACCAAGACACGGTTGACCCAGCTACTGGAAAACGCTTTGGCTTTGTACAAGCTATACTTGCTGATGTTGATCAAAACCAGGGCATTCTCAAAGTCGAAAAAATAGGTTCTGTAGAAGCAACAATAGATTCAGGTGTTTTGCAGACACCTTCTCGCATACCTTTTCACTCAGGTAGATTTCTTCAGTCTGGTGCACGTTATGCGTGTACTTGTCAAGATTTTACACGTAGAAATTACGCATATCTTTCAACGCTTGGACTATATAAAAAGCCCCAGTTCGCAAAAGCCAAAGCTTCTACTATTAAACCAGGCCGTACAGAAGAGATGATTAATCGTGGCAATGTACTAAACGCAGCTCAACAACAACTAACTAATATTGCTTTAGGCAGTTCTTCCATGACTATTATCTATCCCAGTGGAGAAGATAATAGATTTTCTGTTTTAGGAGTATCTTTAACAGAATCAGGCAAAATTCTAGAAGATCCTAAAAATTTATACAGAGATAATCCTGCAGTTTTTAATGACTTTGGCTCTATTTATACCAGAAATTTTGGAAACAATCCAAGTGGCGTAGCAGAGGGTATGCCTAAATATCGTGATTATAAACAAAGTGGTTTAGACATTACAGAGATTTCTGATACTTGGACATACACATTAGATCAATATCGATATTGTAAACATATCTATGCAATGAAATTTTCAGATGGTGAGTTTCCTAATGAGCCTTCTGATTTTCCTGTAGAAGATGGTTTTATGAGTGAGTGGGAAAATAAGCTTGTACTAGATACAGAAAAGAAACAACGTAAAGCATTTGATCGCCTTGCTTATTACGGGTTGGGTTATATGGATACACCTCCGTTTAACGTACAGTCTCCTGTGATGAGTGTTATGTTACAAAAATTAATTAACATGCCTCAAGAGTTTATACGTATTCAAGATTTTTTTATGCTCGATTCTCAAGGAAATATATACAATGTTGCATCTGGTGAAACTCCTACAGCACCTACAAAACAAGACAACTATGTGGTTAGAGATTGGCGCTTTCCCTCTGGTGTTGGATATTAATTTGACTTGACACTACTTAATCCTTTATAATATATTCATCAAGTTTCAATAAGAAAACTTGATCTAAAACTTAAGCAGTCCATAAAGGTCAATCCAGTGTCTATAGTTTCCTTACTACTGTATCCGTATCATGTTGCACATGCATCTCCCAACGGACCCACGTATCGTTGACGAAATCTTTTCTTTGAAGACTCAATCTGACATGGAAGATGTCGGATGGCTTCTAGCCATGATTGCCACTTATGGCAAAACTCCTTTAGAACTAAAGGGGTTTACATGGAACGATGACAACAGCATTAACATCAAATCAAAAAAACGTTCTATTCGCCCACTTCATCCTCAGTGGGTTTTCTTGTTTCAACTCAAAGAAAAGCAGCCCTTCAACCTGAAGAGCCGCTGGCCTTCCCTTTGTTCTAGCCTTGAAAAAACCTGTGGTTATGGCAACGTAAGCCTTACCATCAAAGGTTTGCTGCTGGCGCATAAAGTCCGAAAAGTTTATTACACCCCCCTCAAGCAGTCAAGCGATTGTCAGAAACAAACTGGGAAGTCTCTCCTAACGGCTTGACTTTTTGGTTTTCTAACTCTGATAAACGGTGCTGGACTAAAGGAATATTCCAGTAGTATGTATCCCTTGACCGAGTCAAGGGTCCTGCGCCATAATGTCTGCCGAGTTTGAACGTACCGTTATCACGCATCCGATGAAGGTCCTTGCGATCGATGTCAAGGATTCGTTCAGCTTTGTGGACAGGAGCCCAGTTCTTAGAGAGTGCTTGCATGAAGAGGTTGGAGCTACATATTTAAATTAGGCTTTCACAAATTTATGTCAAGTTGATTGGAAATTATATCGATTCGTTTAATGTGTGTAAATTTATGTAAGGTTTGGCAGACATAAAATAAGATAACGGCTAGGAAAACATGTTCAGAACGGAGAACGAACCTCTCGTCCTTCTCATTGAACTAACTCCGCGATTAGCTAAAAGACGTTTTCGACAATGTATATACGAAGCCTGGGATCATAACTGCGCTTATTGCGGTGATCACGCTACTAGTTTGGATCACATTATTCCGAAATTTAAATCCGGTAGTTCTGCTTGGTTTAATCTGGTGCCTGCCTGCTTACGTTGTAATGGAAATAAAGGATCAGACGATCTTGAAGAATGGTATTACAAACAAGATTTTTTCTGTGAGAAAAAACTTGAAAGAATTATTGAATGGACGAAAGGGGATAAAATAGAATTTATATCTGACTCAACAGAGCTACGGCTTGAAGCGGCATAATGGGACCTAGAGATCTTACTAAACAATACTCTGAAAGTTTTGATACTTTATCTGATGCGCAGAAGCAGCAGATCAGAAAAAATCTTTTAGGTCTTAACAATAAAGGGGATGAAGTTCAATTTACAAGAAATAAAGATGCGTATCTTGTTAGAGCATTAAAAGACGGCGCATTTGGTATTAAAGGTGCTCAACAAACTGCTTTCCGTGGTCTTGCTGCAGATCTTTTACAAACAACAGTAGATAAATTAAAAAAAGCAAAAGAAAGAGAAGCTCAATTTGATTTATTTAAAGGTCTTCCAGGCTTTAGTGAAATTGCGGGTATGGGAGATAGCTTAGGCAATTCCATCATGGCAGAACTCGGCGGCGCTGCAGGCATGGCCGGAGTTGATGCGGGTTCTTTATTCGGTGGTAAAGGAGATTTAGGAGATAAGATTACCAATATGGCTGGTCTTGGTTTTCTCCAAGGGGCTCAATATAACTGGCAACAATGGTTTGATGGAGAATTAAGTAAACGATATGAAAATATGAAAGAAATTAAAGGTATAGAAGAAGCATCTCAAACATATAAATTAGAAAAAGAATTTATGGATTCTTTTGTCAAAGATTATATTAAACCTCGTTTTGATTACTCAAGATCTATTGATGAATTTGTTGACTACATTGATGTCAAACAAGATGAAGAAAACATTTTACAAACAGAAACAACACTTAAAAACTATGAAAAATTAATTGATAAAAAGACTCAAAAATTTCTACAAGATTTAAAAGGAAAAAATATAGGTTTTAACTCTGCTTTTTATGCTAATCCTTTAAGCTCTTACGAAAGATTAGCAGATGGAAATTATAAAGGGCTTAGTGCTGCCAAACAGGCAGAATATGACGCACAGCAAAGACAATTTGCCGCAGATTGGGAAGAAGCAAAAAAAGATCCTAAACAAAAGCGTAAAGAACTTGGCGGTAAAAGCTGGAATCAGTTAGCTGCTCAGTTTGGTTATAACATTAATGATAGAGAACAATTTGCAAGACTACACTACAACGGTCTTGGATATAAAAGAAATTACGATGGCGCAAGAGATTTAATTAGCAATACAGATATTGATAATTTTATTGCCGAAGAAATTATGCCGTCTGTTGCTGAGCTTGATCTTAAATTTGGAAATAAACCTTTTATGGATTTTGTTTCACCTGAAAAGTATGTTGATGATTTACTGGGAGATTACAACGTTGGTACTGATGAATACTTTAAAGAATTAAAAGAATTAGGTATTGATGTTAAAGATTTAAATCCTGATGAAGTACGAGATACTTTTGTCAGTGGTCTTAGAACAGGCGGAGCAGAAAAAATCCGCAAGATGATCAAATATTATAACGAAAAGAAAAAGAAACCCACTCAAAAACTTCTTGGCGTCAGTTATATCGAAAGAGAAGAAGACTACGACAAAGATGCGATTAATAAAGATGCTAATCCTCTATATAAATTATTTGCTCAAAGTGGTTACAGCGGCACAGAAGATGAGTTTTTTGAAGAGTTTATGCCTGATGCTGATAGAGGAGATATGAATATAATCGGAGCTGCTTTAAGTGGAAAAGATGGTATTAATGAGGTATTTAAGAATTTAGATATGAGCGATCCCTTTTCTGCATTTGGTTCTATTAGTAACTTGATGGGTGAGAATGAAGGACTTTTTGGCGATAATGCTCGCAAAGATTCATCTGATAAAGACAGTAGTTACTTCGATGTATTTGGAGATAAAGAAAAAGAGTATGACGACTATACTAATAAATACAGTGGCATAAAAGATTTAGGTACCTTTGGTTCCTTTAACTACTTTAAATAATGTCTAAGCATAAGAAAGCTGCTAGTGCAGCTAAAAAAGCAAAAGATCGCTTGAAACCCAACAAACCGGTGCGGACTCCGAATCATCCGACAAAGTCTCACATGGTTCTGGCGAAAGAAGGTGGTAAAGAGAAACTGATTCGTTTCGGGCAACAGGGCGTAAAGGGCGCTGGGAAAAACCCGAAGACAAAAAAAGAGAAAGCACGTAAGCGTTCATATTATGCACGACATAACGCACAAGATAAAAACCCTAGCAAAATGTCAGCACGTTATTGGTCACATAAAGTGAAATGGTAATATGGACCCTAGATTATTAACTCTTGAAAGTCGTAAACAATTTGCTAAAGCATCCAACGCGGCAAGGCGTTACCAAGCAGAGGTTTTACGTACAGGGGAAGCAAATCTTAAAAATAATGCATTTACTACAAGATCCTGGAACCCTTTATTCAAGGCTAAAATGAGAGAGGATCAAGATATTGGCGATACATTTGGTGCTGCATTAGCATTAGATCCTCGTATATCTTCTTTATTATTCTCACAAAATAACTTAGGAATTGACGACATAGCTATTTTACAAGATATCCCAAACTTCTACGGCTAATGGTTAACGTTGAAATGGAGATGTCAGTAGAAGATTGCCGTACCTTATACACAGCAGTCTGTGACGCCATTGAACATTGGCCTGGATCTCCAGCTCGACCTGCACAAGAACAAATTAATTTGCAACAGATGAAGACTTTTTTATTTAGTATATTGTGTGAAGCATCTTTAGAACTATGAAAAAAGGTGGTGGCTACGTTGTTGCAAAACCTAAAAAAACGCGCCAGGGTTCGGGCAAGCACTCCAAAGCAAATCACGGCCGCAAAAAATACCGTGGTCAAGGAAAATAACGTTTTATTGTACTTATAATAGAACTATTAACCCTGTTCCGATTAAAGTTAGGACTAAAGTTTCAAACAGCAATATAACTGATATTTCGTTTACAGCACCCTCAATTGGACAGTTTCAAAAAACAGCTTATGGGTATAAAGCTAATGATTTTGCCCTGTCTGTAAACGGCGCAAGTGTGTTAAGTGACACAAATGGAGCAGTCCCAACAGTGATTAACAAGGTTAATATTGGCAACGCCTTTAGTAACGTTAATGCTATTAGTGGTTACATCAAACGTCTTACCTACTTACCTACACGTCTACTTAACGCAACACTGCAGTTAATTACTTCTTAGCTATGACAGAAGAAATTATTGAAACTCCAGTACTCGGACCATATTTTCGTTTTACTAACGAGGCCGCATGGATTGCTGAAGCAGAAGCGGCTGGCTTCTTTGTTACTGAGCCTGAGACTGGAGCTAAAACGCTTCAAGCTTACACATCAGATCATGCTATAGACGTAATTGGAATTATTTCTGAAGGTGGTAAATGGGATGATAATGGTAATGAAATTGAAGCACCGACTATGTTGTCTGGATGGCATGTTAATGCATTAGGTTCTTTGCCAGACTGGAAAGAATTTGAAGTATTTCCTAATTTACCCTACAGAATTTTCTTTAGTTAAATCATTAAAACAAAAAATAATATATAGTGTAGAGGATATGCAGTTGTTTGATGTATCCGTATAAAGATGCTTTAACCCTCATTAAAACTTTTGAGGGTTTTAATGAAAAGGCATATCCGGATCCTGAGACCGGCTCAGAGCCTTATACCATCGGTTACGGGACTCAGTTCTATCCAGATGGTTCTGCCGTCAAGCAGGGGCATCTATGCACCAAGAAGAAGGCTTTAGAGTATGTATTGAAAGAAATTAATATTATTGCTCATGAATTAAAGTCTCTAAATATCGGTATTGATAACGATATGGAGCAAGCTTTAATTTCTTTCATTCATTCCATTGGTTGGGAAAGCTTTCTCTACAGCTCACTTATTGATCTCATTGAACGTGAAGAATATGTTGGTGCAGCTGAAACAATGCAACAATGGATTTACGATAACCAGCATCGTGTTATTGGAGGATTAGTAGAGCGCCGTAGAAAAGAAGCACGCCTATTTATGAACAGCGTTAATAGCAGTGCCTGGAATTCAACCGAAATTTTACTTAAAGCTTTTCGTAATTATTCGGCAGCGCCTCATGAAGTGCGTGCAATCCGTACCTTAGAAACCAATATCTCCCCCTATGTTTTGTCTGAATTTGCTAACAATTTTGATTTAGATAATGACAGCGTGTACAGAGAATTTAGTACAGAAGATTTGAAGACAATTTACAAGTGCTGGGATTAAAATAACAACAGAATTAGAAAAAAGCATGGGTGATTTAGAAGCTACAAAGGAGTTTGATTTACCTCTACATCTCCAACTTGCCATGCGTAAGGCAGAGATTGCAGCAAAAGAGATGACATGGGAGCAGCTGGAAGCAGCTCTCTTGAATCTCTATCACCAACGATTGCTCGAAATTCAAGCAATCAAAGACATGCTTCAGTCTGAACAAATTGAACTTGAGTTTGATATCCCCACTGACATTGAATTGGCACAGCTTGCTTTGTCAATGATGCGTCATGAAGACCCTTTTAGCGAAAACGTGATTAGTTTTTTAGATCAACTAGTTTGTTTAGGTACCATTGAGCTTTCTTAAGTGACTCAATACCCCCTTTATGATTTTCTCTCCAGATATATTTGGCAACGTTACCTTTTAGGTACCCTTTATATTCTTCTGGCGTTAGCTGCGCTTCGATGGCTTCAATACACTCAATCCCACCCTCCGTGTAATGCGAAGGGTGGTTGACATTATCTACTTCTTTAGTTGCCCAGGGGACTGGGCATACACCCCCAGGACAATCAGAAATTTCTTCTTCTACCGGTTTAAACCAGCTTTCACTCTCCTTTGTTGCACCATCGCTAGTTCCTGTTCCTCCGGTGACAGTTGACCCATGTCCACCACCAGCTGACGAGGTTGCGGTTGTGCTCCCTGTTGAATTCCCATTTCTGCTGATGGAATTAGACCGGTCAGTCCGCATCGGGGTTGTGCACGAGGATCAATACTTAAATTAACACGATCAGACATATCTTGCTGTGTTAATGCAAGACCAGTATTGTATTCATCGTATAAAGGAACATCGTGTGCTTCATTATCCATCGGTTGGCCAAAGGTATCCATGGTGGCCATCCGTTGTTTTAATTGATCATGGTTTCCCATGAATTCATCTAAAAAGCCCATCATTTTCTTGTAGTTTAAGTCAATTATAATTGGAAGATGACTTACACTCCTAACTACCAAAGAGCCCGTGATTCTGGTAGCTCTGGTAGTGAAATTTCTGATCTTAATCCCGGAAAGTCTTATGGCGTTGATATGCGCCGTTTACCAGAGGATGTTCGGGAAACCGCGTATGCCGCTGGTACGGACAACGAAGGGAAGCAGCGTCAAGTTGATCAGTCATTGAAAGCAGCACGTGCCGCTGGAAAATTTCGTCAGAAGCGTAATTACGATCAGCCATATACGGATTTGCAAGGACAAACCCCAGCTTTTATTAAAGGTGATGCTTTTGGTAGAGCTGGAGCCACGAATTATGCGGACAAACCGCAATCATCTACTAGTAAACTCTACTACTAGACTTTAGATAGTACAACTTCGTAGGGTTGTCCTTGGTATTTACCCTTACGAGTTTTATAGTCAACTTCACACTCTTCTCCCCGGTAGAACAGGAGTTGACAGATACCCTCGTTGGCATAAATCTTGTTAAATAATGGAGTACAATTACTGATCTCCAAAGTTAAGTGACCTTCCCAACCCGCCTCCGCCGGTGTAATATTCGCCATAATTCCAGCCCTGGCATACGTACTTTTACCTACAGCAACCACCGTAACGTCTCTGGGTAAAGCCAGATGTTCGACAGCAACGCCGAGGCAATAGCCAAAAGGAGGAAGAATGAAATAACTTCCGCGCTCATCTTCATGGAGTTCAGTCTCCTTCAGAATTTCAGGGTCAAAATTTTTAGCGTCACACATGCCGTGCTGAACGCCACCAAACAGCAAACACTGATTTGGAGAAAGTCGAATGTCGTAGCCATACGACGATAAACCATAGCTAAGGATCGGAACTTCATTTTCTTTATTAATTAAATGATCCTGGAACGGAGAAATCATACCTTCCTTGGCTAAAGCCCGGATCTCCTTGTCACTCAGAACAGACATGTTCTTCCTTCGGTCTAAATATCTTAGACGATTATTCTTCCTTTTTCAGAATAAATATCAATAAAAGCTTCGGTGGCTTCTCCCACATTATCCTTGGGTTGCAGGTAGACAATAAAGCTACATCCTGTACACTTTTTTTCTAATTTATCATTGGCAAAATAACGTCTGATTAACGAAGGACGTTGTTTCATGATGCAAATAGGAAAATCAAAAATATCTTGGTTGTACATCATCATGTCCATATAGTTGGTAAAATATATCGCTTGTTCAACTTCACCAGCCAACCACTTTCTTCTTAAGGTTCTCCACCAAATTGCTTGACCTGATACTAGGGATGGAGACATGCCTCTTGTAGCTTTCCAGCGATCTCCTTTTTTGTCCCAAAAATAAGATAAATGAGGAGGAAAAAGATACACATTTCCGTGCCATTGCTGAGCATTTAGTCCATCATCTGTTGGTGTAAAATATTGATCAGCATTAACATAATCGTTAGCAACGCTACTACTAGCAGGATCTAAATCAATACTACCCATCAAGAAATGGGCAGAATCAACTAGATCACGGTTTGAGATCCATTCAAAGCCTTCTGATTTATAGTTGCCTTTACTTTGAGGCAGGCTCATTATGCAGCAGCTTCATTGTAATCAATAGCAAAATAGCGCATTCCTTCATGATCGTTGATGATATAACCAGCACCTGATTGTGGATCAATCTTCTGCGCTGCTTGCAAAATTGTCTCAAATGTTTTAGCTAGTTCACCACTCTCCTGTTCACTGGCGCTGTGTAATTCTTCTAATGTCAGCCAAAACATACTGCGATTACTGTTGTTTGGTTGAAAAACCATAACCCCTGGACCCTCTTCGTTCCAAAACTTCACAAAATATTTACCCATGTCGCCAAGAATTAGCTTGATCGTAGCGTCTGCATAGCGAACACTGTTACCTTCTAAATCTTTGCCACAAACTGCTTCTAAAAGTTTTTCACGTCTATCCATTTTTAATTAGCTTTTGTTTTTGCAATACAGAAAACATTTTAGGCAATGGTTCATAAATAACGACCATTTTGCCAAGAACTCCTCGTTTTTTAATTAATTTTCCATTTTCATCTCGCATTTTATCAAACTCTCCAGAACGGATTAAATACTCAGCTACGCAACGTAACCTACGTTTTAAAGGCAGATCAGCATTGGGAAAACGACTACATATTGTATCAGGTTGCATATCAGCAAAAGCCAACCTTAAGCGGTTGGCTAATGTCATATTGCTATTAGGATCCTCCAATTCAAATTCTTTAATAACAGTGATGTAACGACGCAAGCAAAGATCGTCAAATGAGCCTTCAGGTGGAATAAAAATTGAGACCTGATCAGCGAGAGAAGACGACAATATTTCACGATAATTTTCGATAGTTAATTTATTAAGTTCTAAATTCTGAAAACGATTACTCATCTTTTTTATTAGCTAACGGTACGTTATCCCAATGAGAACGATCTACATCATCGTAAATTACGGGGCCATCAATCGAATCAAAGGTACGTAGCGTTGCTTCTTCTCCTTTGTAATACGTAAGAATTAATTGATTCCAAGGAATGCGAACAACATTTTTTCTTGAGCCCATTGGCATTGTGATGTAATGAATGCCTTGGGTCCATCCTCGGATCCGTTTTTTAGGATCTTTTTTCTTGCCTTGTAGAATCCAATTTCTAATTGTTTGATCAGAGACACCTAAACGTTTGGCACACTCTTCTGTAGAAATGTACTCGTCAGCTAAAAATTCAGGACTAACTCTGTCTGTTGTACCATCGTTGTACCTGGAATGCCACATAGCAGAGAGAATATTTTTAATGCCTTTTAATTCTGCTGTCACAGAAGCTAAAGACTTTTCGATATCCGACATACGTTAAAGATTAATGCTACAGTTTCTGTAAACATACTGCGATTTTTATGGAAGATCAAGTGACTTCCAGTCAACAATATCAGACACCTGGAATGCTTTCAGAAGAAAGTAATTATTTTTCTGACCCAGCTGGTCAAAGATTTAATAATCCTGCTGAATTTAATCAGGCAGTAGAACAAGGACAAGTACCTCCTCCACCTAATCCACCTGTTCAACAACAGAAACCAAATCCAATTTCAGGGCAACCAGGAGTTGTTTACAATGTACCTGATTTTCAAGCAATGAGAGAAGTTGCTTTACAGCAGGCAATCGAACAGGTAAATGCAAGAAGGCAAAGTTTTCCACAGCAGCCTGCGCCTTCTCAACCTTTACCGCAAGCAGCAGCACCTATTCGAGAACCTGCAGCAGCGTCAAATCAGCCCAAAGTAGTTTATGTTAGGCGTAATTTAACCCTTGCAGAAATCCTTGTAGTATTAGCACTTTCTTGCGGCCTGGTAACTGGCACCCAATTTATCTGGAACATGGGAGCAGATGTGTTATCACGAATTGAGATTCGAGATAAATAAGGCAACCTATAATTAGGTTTAGGCCGTTGGTATGAGAGCAGGGTGCCAAATAGAAAAATTACACAATTTCCGGCTATTACAGCTAGCGAAATTAATGACGCTGACTTACTGACCCTGGTCAGTGTCTTTGAGGTAGACCCTGCTCTTCGGAACAAAAAACTAACGTTTACACAGTTCCGTGACTATCTTGATCAATATTATATTAACTCTTTAAACTTTGATCCTTTAATTGCTACTAACATAATTATCTCTTCTGGCTTAAACGTCAGTGGACTTGTTTCTTTCTCTTCAGGTTTAAACGTTAGTGGTTTAGCAGTCTTCTCAGAAAACGTCACAGTTACTGGCGATGTAACTATCAGTGGTGCTCTTTCAATTGGTGGCACCGTTAGTGGTGACGTCATTGATGTCGGTATGATTACTACCGACCAAATTGAAGTTCAAGGAACAGGAACTTTTATTACTGCTACTGGTAATCAAAGTAATTTTGTAGTTGGTAACTTTCAACAAACTTTTACCAATACAGCCACAGGAATAAACAATAACTATGTAAATGGTAACTATTCTGTTTTAACAGCAGATGTTGCTAATATTGGGACGTTAGATATTAGTGGCATCACTGTTACAGGTGATGTTGTTAGCAGTGGCACAATTACTGCTAATAATATTAATGCCACAGGAACCCTTAGTGGTGCAACCATTACAGGTGACTTAGTTAATATTGATACTCTTAACGCTGAATCTGGATATTTTCAGTTTTTATCAGGTGAAACAATTACCGGAGATACTGTTCAAATTTTCTCAGGTATTGTTACCAGTTTAGATGCTGAGCAATCTGAATTAAATCAAGTACGCGCCACTGGCTTATTTGCAGATAATTTAACAGGTATTGTCACCACAATAGTGACGGGCTATGTCCAAAATGATTTATTTGTTTCCGGTACATTAAGCGGTACCTATATAACTGGAGATACTCTTAATGCTGGTTTTGGCTACATAGATACTTTTACAGGTGCTTTTATTAGCGGCTTCAGCATGAATGCTGGCCTAATTAATGTTGATATCCTTAACGCTGCCAACTTAGCATTCTCCGGTGACCAGATTATTAGTGGTGACTTAGGTGTTGTTGGAAACATTATTGGTCAAAGTGGTGTCTTTGTTAATCAAGTTGTTGGTAGTGGAAGCGTAAGTGGTGCATTGGTTTCTGGTATCAGTGGCATTTTTGAAGATCGGTTTACCGCACCAATCATTGATGGAACGTCAGGAATCTTTGATACCATTCTTGTTTCAGGAACTACAACAGTTACTGGAAATGCCACATTTGGCAGTAATGTCTTTACCAGTGGAGACTTAACTGTTGAAGGAAATACGAACATTAGCGGTAGCTTAGTAGTTACAGGCGAAACAACATTAGAAAGTGGATTATCAGTCACTGACAACGTTTATCTGGGCAGTGGTCTTGTGGTATCTGGTGATACTACTATTAGTGGAGATGCCCTAATTCACGGAGACCTTACTGTTAGTGGTGGTTTCCAAATTAGTGGTGGTGACATTATCGTTGATGACCTTCAAGTTATTGATGATGTTTGGATTGGAGATCGTCTTTCTGTAAGTGGTAATGCAGAAATTAGTGGCACCACTTTAATCAGTGGAATTACAGTTATTGAAAATAACACATTTATTAGTAGTGGACTTACTGTTACAGGCAATATATCTAGCAAAGAATTAATCTCAGGTAATCGTGCATTTATTGATACAAGTATTACAACAACAACTATTACAGGTACCAGTGGCGTATTTACTGAGGTAACAGGTCAGCAAGGTGATTTTATAAGCGGTACATATGATGATCTTGATGTAACAGATACACTGCGTGTGCCTTTTGGAGATTTAAGCTCTCCAGGTGTTAGTTTTGTTAATTTTGGATCAAGTAATACAGTTTTTGATGGCATCTTAATTACTAAGCCTGATCTTACTAATAATCACATTATGACTTTTGTAAATCAAAATACATCAGGTATGTCATTAACATCCGGTACCAATGGTTTTATTCTTACAATTTGGGGGAACTAAAGTAGAATGTATCTATTAGTAGTGGGCGTATTGTAGGAAAAAATTATGGCTCAATACGGCGAACTTCGCGCAGATTTTATTACATATACAACGGGCGTTGGGTCTGGAGAAGCCAACGCTACCGTTACTACTTCAAGTCTTGTTAATAACCCTAGCTACAGCGGCAGTGTTGTCATTAGTGGTGACCTTGGCGTTAGTGGTGTATCTATTTTCAATGACATCACTGTTACTGGTGATGCATATTTTCAACAAGGAATTAATGCCACTGGAAATGTAAATGTTACTGGGATCGTAATTGCTAGTGGCTTTGAAAGCGATACGATCAATACGACTAGCGGATATTTTGATTACATTATAGTTTCGGGTGATGCAACCATTACTGGTGATGCTTACGTAAGCGGAGAAATTTCAGGTGCTACTGATGGTGGTGTAAACGGATCAGGTTATTGGCGTGTTGCTGCGGGTTCAACAGCAGAACGCCCAACAGTTGCCACAACCGGCATGATCCGGTTCAACACTACACTTGCTCAATATGAAGGTTTTGATGGAAACTGGAGCCTGCTTGGTGGAGGTGCAACAGGTTCAGGTGGTGACCGAGTCTTTGTTTTAAATGAAACAGGCGTAACTACCAATTACACACTTACTGGCTTTAATGCTTCTAGTGCAGGTCCGATTACAATTGAACCAGGAGTTCAGGTGATTGTGGCCACACCGTTTAATTGGTCAATTGTTTAATAGGAGGAACAAATGTCTTTACGTTTAGGTGGTGACGGCGCGATTACAGGTTGTAGTTCACTTTCAGAACCTGCTTTAACTCTTAGTGGGCTTACAGTTAATAATGACTCAGGAAATACAGGTGCAACTATTACGGCTGCTGGAAATGCATTTTTAGTTTTAGATAGTTCTGTTGGAGGTACCGCTGGTAATCAAATTTCTTTTATTGATTTTAAAAACAACGGTACTAATCAAGCAAACCTGGCTGTCAATGAAGGTGTTACAGGAAAACCTTTAGAAATTAATTCTTCAACTAATAATAATGTAACCATTGCAACGGGTGGCGGGAACGTTGGTATTGGGACGACTAGTCCCAGCATGTTGTTAGACGTTCGAGGCACTAGCAATCCACAAATTAAAGTATCTGCAACTAACACTGGGTCCAATAGCGCAGGACTATATATTGAAAACCAAGGTCAACGAAACTGGCAAATCTGGGCAGATAGATCTTCAGATCAATTAAGGATTGGTCATAACAGCAGAGCCAGTACAGTCGTTTCAATTACTGACACTCGGATCGGCGTCGGCACAAGCAATCCTGGGCAAAAGTTTGTCGTATCCGAAGGCGGAGCCCAGGGTTTAGAGTTCAACCCCTTCACGTCCGATAGGTTTGTTCTTGCTGGTTATAACCGTTCTACCTCACAATACATTCAGCTCGAATACGAAGGCACCAACCACCTCTTTAAGTCGGGTACGTCTGAAAAGATGCGCCTCACGAGCGATGGTAAATTGGGGATCGGGTTGACCAACCCAGAGGCTGGCTTAGAAGTTAGAGGTGCAGACCAAACCAGTTTTAGCGCTATTACAGATAGCGGTGCTCTGACTGGCTTCGTCAAGGTTCTAGGTATGGGTTCTACACCTGGTGCCGGTGGTGGCGTCTTGTTTGGTGCAGAACAGTCTTACAACGCTGGTTCAGCTGGTTTTGCTGCTATTAAAGGTCAGCTAACTGATGGAGGTGGTAATTCACGAGGTGATCTTGCTTTCTTTACCCGTGGCTCTACTAGCGATACGGAACTGAAACAGAGAATGCGGATCGACCACGCTGGTGCGGTCACTATTACTGGCACTAATAATAGCACGAGGATGCTGGTCGATTCTAGTGGCAGGGTATGCATAAACCGCACAACATCTCAAAGCGGCGGACAGCTATCTATCGATTACACCAACGGAATCACTGCTGGTCTTGCAATCAAAGATACACTGACAACGGGAACTGGTGTTATCTTGCACGTTGTAAATGGAGCGGGATCAATTATTGGCGGGATCTCACAGAACCAGTCATCCACTTCTTTTAATACTTCATCCGACTATCGACTAAAAGAAAACATTGTTGATCTTGACGGTGCTATTGATCGAGTCAAGCAACTTTTGCCAAAACGCTTTAACTTTATTAGTGATGCCGATATAACAGTCGATGGCTTCCTTGCCCATGAAGCACAAAGTGTTGTTCCTGAAGCAGTTACTGGAACACATGACGAAGTCGATGATGAAGGCAATGCTGTGATGCAAGGTATTGATCAATCCAAATTGGTGCCACTGTTAACTGCAGCACTAAAAGAGGCTATTGCAGAGATTGAAACCCTTAAAACTAAAGTTGCAGCTCTTGAGGCTTCTGCATAAACATTAATCTAATCAACGTATAATAGTAAAATAAAAAGTACGTTAGAAAATGTCGGGTACATTAAGGTTACGGGGCACAACTTCTGGTTATTCTGAGTTGCAAGCACCTGCTATTGCAGGTGATCAAACTTTTATTTTGCCTGCTGTTGGCGGTACTCTTCTTACTACAGCTAGTCCTGCTCCAACCTTAACTTTAGAATTAGGTACTGTTACCTCTCCTTCTTTAACCTTTGAAGGAGACCTAAATACCGGTATTTATTCTCCTGGTGCAAATCAGATAGCCATTACTACTGGTGGTGGTCAACGTTTGTATGTAGGCAGCGATGGTCGTGTAGGTATTGGCACAGGAAGTCCTGATGCACAATTAAAAGTTCAAGCCCCAAATAGTGATTCAATTACTTCTGCTTTTGCAGTGAGGCAAAATAATGCAGCTGATAGTGCTCAAGCAACATGCCTTATTGAACAAGATCCTGTTAATTCTTCAAGCCGTATTATTGCTAATGGAACAACAACTCCTAGTTTAAAACTGGGTACAGCAGGTAATATAGCTGTAACAATTAATAGTTCTCAACAAGTTGGTATTGGAACAAGTGTTCCTATTGTTCCCTTGCATGTAATTGGTAATCAACTATTTGAAGGTGATATGGAAGTTCGTCCACCTAGTAGTGGTTCAGAAGGTGGGCAAATTACGCTTAAAAACCCAGGGGGATCAACTATAGGTGCAACTATTGACATTTCAACAGCTGACTCATTTCGAATTTTTCAATTAAACGATAACTCCACCATGGAGTTAGGTCAGTTATCAGGAACAGGTGGAACAGTTCGATTTGCTACAAGTGGTAGTGAACGTATGCGCATTAATTCCAGTGGAAATGTTGGTATTGGTACAAGTGTTCCTACTAATACGCTTCATCTTCAGAAAAACACCGGCGCTATTATTAACCTAGGTACTGGTACCAGTACCGCAAGCTCAACACAAGGGTTAAATTTTTATGCAAGGTTTATTAATGGCGTTACTCCAGCTACCCCTGGTCAATTAACTTCTTTCATCAGAGAAGAGCGTCAAGGCAATAATGCAAAGTTTGACTTAACTTTTGGTACAGCCACTACTTCAGATGCGACGGAAAAAGTGCGCATCACTTCACAGGGATATCTTCTGCAGGGCACAACCAATCTTGGAACTGTTGGCAGTGTCAACGGTTTCCAAGCATCAAATCATATAGCAGCCGCTTCGGTAACCAACAGCATTTTTTCTCGAAGAACTACAAACGGCGCTGTTGTTCAGTTTAGAAGAGATACAACTGCAGTAGGAAACATTACAGTTACAACCACTTCAACATCTTATGGTACATCTTCGGACTATCGTTTAAAGGAAAACGTTGTCGATCTCGACGGCGCTATTGATCGAGTCAAGCAACTTACACCTAAGCGCTTCAACTTTATTGCTGATGCTGATACAGTAGTTGACGGTTTCCTTGCTCACGAAGCGCAAGTTATTGTCCCAGAAGCTGTTACTGGAACCAAAGACGATGTTGATGAGGAGAACAACCCCGTGATGCAAGGCATTGACCAATCCAAGTTTGTGCCTTTACTGACTGCCGCATTAAAAGAAGCGATTGCAAAAATTGAGACTTTAGAAACGAAAGTCGCCGCTCTTGAGACTTCTGCATAAACATTAATCTAATGCAAACAACTGCACAAAATTATTTTTCTTTTAATGCATTAGAATCATTAAAGCGTGTTCACATAGTAGAAAAATGAGTACCATCAGAGTTGTTAATATCCAACATCCTGATTCAGTAGAACCTAATGTTGTTTTAAAAACAGATGGTACTGCAGTATTTGCTAGTGGCATTACAATTTCAGGTAGTACTAACTTAACTGTTAGTGGCACTGCAGAATTCGCATCAGGAACTGCTGCAAATCCTGGGATTACCTTCATTGATGATAACGATACAGGTATTTATTCCCCGGCTGCAAATGAAATCGCTATTACTACAAATGGGACAGAACGATTAAGGGTTGATGATACAGGCAAAGTTGGTATTGGTACAACATCACCTGAAACAAATTTACACATTTCGTCTGCTTCAGTAGGTTTTAATCCAGCCGAAGACGCTAATGAACTATTTCTTTCAAACACAGATAATTGTGGACTGACTATTGGTTGCGGCCCTAATAAAACAGCCAATATTTACTTCGGTGAGCAAGGAGTGGGAGTTAGTCGTGGCGCAATTGTGTACAACACACATGGCGATTCCCTTGCCTTCAGCACTGCTGGGCTTACAAATGAGAAAATGCGCATCGATTCCAGCGGCAACGTTGGTATTGGGACGAGTAGTCCTGAAACGCCTTTGCACGTTGATGGAACAACTGCCACTCCTGTTGTTTTTGAAAGTTCAAATAGTCAATCTCTAATTAACTTTAGAAATTCATCAACAAGCCTCTTTTTCATGGGCGCATCCAGCAATAACTGGAATGTGCAGACTAATGGTGTTGAGCGCCTTTCAGTTACAACAACCGGCAACGTTGGTGTGGGGACGAGCAATCCAGCTCAAAAGCTAGATGTCAATAGTCAGTATATGCGAGTTGGCAATACATCTACTACTGGTATTATTCAGTATGGAGCTAACTCTACTGCAGCTAATAATTTTCACTTAGGTGCAGCAAGTGGATCATTTCGTCTCTGGAATGGAAACATAGGTAGTGGCAGTGAGAAATTGCGCATTACTTCCAGCGGCAACCTTCTGATACATCAAAGTTCCTCTTCCGTTCCTGGATCTGGAAATACAACAGAAGGCGCATGTTTTGAAAAAGCTGCAGATGGATCAACATTATTTGTTTCTAGGGGTGCTAATGCGTCAGCTATTTTCAATAGAAACAGTGCTGGAAACACGGTAATTTTTAATAGGAGTGGCAATCAACATGGCCGGATTGTTGTGAACAGCAATGGTACTGTGTCTTATCTCAATAACTCAGATTATCGAGTAAAAGAAAATGTTGTTGTTCTAGATAATGCAATTGATCGTGTTAAGCAACTTCTGCCAAAGCGGTTTAACTTTATTGCCGATGCTGACATAACAGTTGATGGTTTCCTTGCTCACGAGGCACAAACCGTTGTGCCAGAAGCTGTTGATGGAACGCACAACGAAGTTGACGATGATGGCAACCCTGTGATGCAAGGCATTGACCAATCCAAGCTTGTTCCATTGCTGACTGCTGCATTGCAAGAAGCAGTCGAAAAAATCGAAACTCTTGAGCAACGTCTCACTGATGCCGGTCTTTGATCAGTTTAATGGTTAATTAGTCTGTTAAAATAGTAAAAAAGATTTAGTTTAATGGCTGATACTTTTAATTGGTTGGTTAATGATCTTGACCGTGAAATTGACAACGGTGTTGTTAAGACTGTTCATTGGTCAGTTATAGCCTCTCGCCCTAATACCAATGTAAGTGGTGAGCCTTATACTGCAAATTCTTATGGTTCTATGGGATTTACTGCAGATCCATCTGACCCTAGTTTTATTCCGTATCCTGACTTAACTGAGGCAGATTGCATTGGTTGGGTGCAAGATTCTATGGGCACAGAAACTGTAAACGCCATAGTATCTGGTTTAACTGCTGAACTAAATGAACTGGAAACACCTACTGAAGCAACAGGTGTGCCTTGGTAAACATTAACATTTAATTATCATAGTGATTTTATTCTGGCAAAAATTTAAAAAAGCATTGGAGCTACAAAAGTGGCCGGTGATTACTAATACTGAAGAATTATTGAAAGAGCAAAAGAAAAAACTTGATAGGTTATACGGACGCATTGATAAATGAATATTATTGCTGCGTTATTAATAGCGACGCATGGTGCTGGACCTTATGATTGGCACATGTCTTGTGAGAGGTGGCAAAAACGTTCATATGAAATTCTTGCAAATAAAACTTTACCAGAGCGGCAACGCTGGTTTCTTATTAGATACTTACGTAATAAAGTAGAAGGAGAGTGCCCTTTTGATTGGACTGATAATGTCTAATTTGCTATAGTAAATACAAAATAAAGTCT
>LUMR01000132.1_pt1 | contig 22956 bp, 21 predicted proteins | sample 730041 | NCBI WGS metagenome assembly LUMR01 (sample SAMN03860258, study PRJNA289734) | marine metagenome | biome: seawater column; feature: ocean; material: water; isolation source: Red Sea water column Station 12 - depth 10m | place: Saudi Arabia: Red Sea | collected 2011-10-15 | depth 10 m | reverse complement strand
ATTAAATACAGTTATGTCTAATAGTTTTGGTTTTGGTGGAACAAATGCAACACTAATTTTTGACGTTGAATTATTAGAAGTTGCAATGCCGATAACCCTCGGTGAGCTATCTCCCAACGAGTTTATTGACGCCCAAAATAAAGGTGGAGTTGTTATCGATATAAGAAGAGAAGAAGAATGGAAAGAGACGGGAGTTTTAAAGGGTAGTCATAATATAACTGCTTTTACTAAAGACGGTAAAATTCATCCAGAGTTTCCAAAAAAATTCTTCGATTTAATTACCGATATCGACACGCCTATTCTACTCTACTGTCGGACTGGCAATAGAACAGGTGTGTTAGGAAAAGCTCTTATAGATCAAATCGGTCAAACAAATGTTAATCACTTGAGTGATGGCATCGTTGGCTGGAAAAAACAAGGGCTTTCAGTAGTTGAATATAAAACAGAGTAATTCACTCGAATTCATTTTTTAACAAACATAATTGGAAAATCTTCTCCAGCAAATGGCTCACCATCTTCAAAGGTGAGCTCTGGAAAAGAAGGAGATGTTGGGCCAAGACGTTTCACAAACTTTGCATCATCACCAACCCATCTTATTGATATTACTCTTCGCCGACTGTTCGAAGAGTTTGCTGGGGCTCCATGAAGAGTTCTGAAGTGGAATGCCACAGCGTCTCCAGGCTCCATTTCCCACCCAATAATATTAAATTGATCCCGCATATTATCGACATCGGGAACAACTTCACTTTTATCACCTTCAAATAAATCACTTCCATCAAATCTTTGCGGTTTAAAGCTTTTGTCCCAAGCATGTGATCCTGCTATATATTCAATAGATCTGTCTCGAGGAATATAATCTAGTGGAACCCAAAAACTAACCGTCTGCTCTCCTTCGCACAAATAGTATGGCTGATCTTGATGCCATGGAGTTACCACTGAATTTCCTGGTTCTTTTACAAGAATATGATCGTGAAAAATGCGAGCACAGTTTGAGTTCATTAAATTTGCGGCTATTTCAGACATTGTTGAATTTTTAACCAGATTTCGATAACCATCAAATTGGTTCCAGACAACATAATCCTGAAAAAAAGCCTGACCATCGTCATCAGGTCTGTATGTTCTTTCTCTCCAGCTTGGTTTTTCAATATTTTCTTCAATGGCCATTCGTGCGCTATCGACATATTCACTAAAAGCACCTTTTAGTAAAACAGCACCATTTTCTTTGAATTCATTGATATGATCATCCGTGATTTTCATTCATTTACCTTACTAATTTTAAGACCCTCTAATGTTATTCTCGCAAAGCCGGCAAACCTACCCCAGTCGCCTCAAAACCACCATCTACTGCAAGTGTTTGACCTGTGACAAATGAAGCTTTTGGAGAACAAAGAAAAAAAATAACTTCTCCAATTTCTCTTTCCGAACCATATCGGTTTAGTGGAATTGCATCGTGGTAAGCTTTTATAATTTGTGGAGAATGAACTGCCATCGATAGTTTTGTTTTTACTGGCCCTGGAGCAACGGTATTTACGCGAATACCATACTCACCTAGCTCACATGCCTGTTGCTTTGTTAATTGAATAACTGCTGCTTTCGATGTTCCATAGGCAACTCGCAAGGTAGAGCCGCGCAACCCAGAAATTGATGCTATATTGACAATACTACCCTTTGTCTTTTTCAACTGTGCTGTGAGCGCTTGCGATAAATAAAAAACACCATCAAGATTTGTTTCCATTACAGTACGCCATTTTTTGGCATCACACTCTTCTATAGGCCCAAAATCTGCAATACCGGCGTTATTGACAAGACAATCTAATCTACCAAATTCTTTACTTACTCGTAAGCTTATTTCCTGCATTACTTGTTCATTGGAAACATCATAATGAAATGGTGTTGAGCCATTTATTTCTTTGCAAGTTTTATTGAGTTCTTCAGCGTCACGATCCAGGATAATTACTTTGTAACCTTGTTCAGTAAAAATCTCTGCAGCTGCTCTTCCAATCCCTCTAGCTCCACCACTAACGAGTGCTATTTTCACCATTTTTCATTCCAATTATCTTACTATCATTCGAGTTGATTGCATTATTGTATCAAAATAAAATACGCACTACCTAACAAAAATATAGCCATTACTGTTACAAAACAACGCCAGATTATTTTCTTTTTTAAATAATGTGAAACATATTTGCCAAAGGCCAACCATAGAGAGCAAACCGCCAGATTTATCAAGGCAAATAAAATAAAGAAAAATGAAGCTTCACTTAAAATAGGATAATCTAAATTAAAACCTGCTGATGCGGACAGTGTAAGCGCCCAAAGCTTAGGATTAACAACTTGAAATAGAATAGCTTCAAAAAATTTAAATGGCCTCGAATTTCTCTCAGCCATTTCTGTATTCTCTTTATAGAGAAGTTGGACTGCCAAAAATATAATCCAACCGGCAGAAATAAATTTAAGCAGTGCTTCTAATACAGGCACCTGAAAAATTATTGAGTTTACTCCTAGTGAAGACAGAGCAGCTAAAATTCCTGTTCCAATCACAACACCAAAAAGATGTGGGAGTGTGGCTTTAATCCCAAATTTTGCTCCAGATAAAGTCAGAAGAATTATGTTTGGACCCGGTGACGATAGACCAACAAATACAAAAACTAGTAAGGATAAGACTTCAGAAATATTGTCACCTCAAAACCCAAATTAAAAAATCAAATCTTTTTCCGATCAACTATACGACTAAAAACGTCAGCAGTATTGGAGAAATAGCCACAGTAATTAAGGTTGATACAACAACAAGCCCCGCAACTGCATTCGCATCGGCGCCATATTTTTCAGCTAAAAGATATGAAGTCACCGCAATTGGCATTGACAGCTGAATTATAAGAACAGAAATTGCCTCTTCCGGTAAATCAAACAATAAGCTCGCCAAGACAGCTGCAACTATACCAAAGAAGATTTTGCAACCACTTATAAAAAATGACTTTTTTACATCCGATATTTTTAGCCTAGCAACTGCAACACCTAGCGTAATTAGCATCAGTGGAATAGCCATTTGCCCTATTAACTCTAGAGAGTTAGTCAAAAATGTTGGTGTTTCCCAACCTTGCCACATAAAAATGAGTCCAAAAATTGTACTCGCCACAAGAGGCTCCTTCAGTATTTGCTTGGGTGAACCTCCCCCAGAAACCACCCAAATACCGATTGTAAATGCTAGAATACTTGTGACAGCAAATACGATTATAGCGTAACCAAACCCCGCATCACCGAAAGCAAACAAACAAAGTGGTAAGCCTAGATTGCCAGTGTTCCCAGAAATTAAGGGCATAAGGTATGTTCTGACGCCAAGATTAAAAATCTTTACAAAAATAAGAGCAATAATGCCCAGGATTGAGTAACCAATAATTGCAGCCAATAAAAGATTACTGAAATAGTACGGTTGAAACTCAGTCTTCATCAGTGCTGTAAAAACCAAACATGGAACAGCTAAAGTAGTTGCAAATTGTGTAACAAATTCAACTCTATATTCAAATCCAAATTTAACCCAGATATAGCCTACGGCTGCTAAAAAAAAGACGGGCGTGACAATTTCTAAAACGTTTAATAATCCAATCAAACCTCTGCCCTACTTATTTTAAAATTTTACAGATCAATTATATAGATCCAGCTTCAACCATATAATTATTTGCGGTACACATGACAGCATCATCAGACGCTAAAAATAAAACCATTCGGGCAACATAAACAGGTTCAATTAAATCTGGCAAGCATTGCCTTTTCATTTGATTTTCTAATCCTTCTGGAGTGACCCATAGATCTTTTTGTCTTTCTGTCATTATCCATCCAGGAACAACCGTATTAACTCTTATTCGATGTTTTCCCAAATCTCTTGCCAATGTTCGAGTTAACCCATGGACAGCTGACTTAGCCGTTGCATATGCAGGAAAGTTTCCTACCGCTTCCCACCAGGAGTTAGAACCTATGTTTATAATTGAACCACCACCTTTTTGGATCATATCCTTAGCAACAGATTGAATTGTGAAGAAGTGATGTCGCAAATTTGTAGCAAACCGCTCATCCCAATACTCTTCTGTAATATCAGTCCAATCATGCCGGTCATCATGAGCAGCATTATTTACTAAAATATCAAAAGGTCCAATTTCAGACCTAAACTTATGGATTGTTTCTTTTAAACTTTTTATATTCTTAAGATCACATTCTTCAAAAAAAACATTATCCCCAAGTTTACTTGATAGCTTCTGCCCCTTTGCGGCATCTAAGTCCAAAAATGCAACTTTAGCTTTCTGATTGGCAAATGCTTTTACGATCTCTTTACCAATGCCTGATGCGCCTCCCGTAACAAGGATATTTTTTTCTCTCAAACTTGGATAAATAGCAAATCTTTCTTCCATGAATGGTTCCAATTTTTAAACGTGAAAATTTTGATCTAAACTTCAGTTGTTTAAACGCAAAAAAAAAGCCCCTAAGCAAGGGGCTTTTAATAAAATCACAATATTTTCTTAAGACGCACCCTTAATTGCTCTTTGAGTCATAATTTTCACAAGATGGGCTCTATATTCTTTAGAGGCATGAATATCACTAATCATATCGTTCTGATCAACTGATAAATTATTAATAGAGTCAGCAGAGAAGTTTTCATTAAGCGCTGCTTCAGCTTCACTCCATCGAAAAACACCTCCCTCTGATGCTCCCGTAACAGCCACTTTCGTTTCATCCGCAAATTTTGATAAAAAGACGCCAACCATGGCAAATCTCGATGCTGGTTGAACAAATTTCTGATAAGACGACGAGGTAGGAACTGGAAATCTTACCGATATAATAATTTCCCCTTCTTCCAATGCAGTATCAAACATTCCTTGAAAAAAATCATCCGCGGAAATCTCTCGACTATTTGTGACGATGGTGGCTCCAGTACTCAAAGCTACTGCAGGATAGCAAGCAGCTGGATCATTATTAGCTAAAGATCCACCAATTGTTCCTCTATTTCGTACCGCTGCGTCGCCAATATTCTCTGCAAGTGTTTTTAATCCTGCAAATATATCAGCATGAGAGGCAACTTCGGCATGCGTTGTTCCGCCACCAATAGAGATACTCCCGTCATCGTTTTTACAAATACCCTTCATTTCAGAAATTGCTGTTAGACTCACGAGTGTAGATGGGCTTGCAAGCCGTTGCTTCATAGTAGGTATTAGAGTTTGACCACCCCCAAGAGCTTGGGCTTCATCTGATTTAAGTAAATTTACTGCATCAGATATTGTTGTTGGTTGTTTAAATTCGAAGTTATACATGTTTTATTCTCCGATTAATTATTCATTGCAGCCCAAACTCTCTCAGGAGTTAGTGGCATATCAATATGAGTTACATTATGGTTAGCTGATCTAAGCGCATCAACAACAGCATTTACTACTGTTGGGGGTGAGCCAATTGCTCCCGCCTCACCACAGCCCTTAACGCCAAGTGGATTGTCAGTGCTAGGTGTTTGAACAGTGTGATCAACAATGAAGGAGGGTAAATCTGCTGCTCTCGGCATCGTGTAATCCATATAAGAAGCGCTTATCAGCTGACCGTCTTCGTTATATGTACAACCTTCTAAAAGAGCCTGACCTATACCTTGAGCTAAGCCGCCATGAACTTGTCCCTCTACAATCATCGGATTGATAATATTACCAAAGTCATCCGCTGCAGCAAAACTTTCAATTGTTACCTGACCGGTATCTGGATCCACTTCAACCTCGCAAGCATAGGCTCCAGCTGGATACGTAAAATTCTGAGGGTCATAAAATGCTGTTTCTTCAAGCCCAGGCTCTATGTCCTCAATTGGAAAATCATGAGGAATATAAGCCTTCAAAGCCACATCACCGAAAGAGACTGTTTTATTAGTTCCTTTTACTGAAAAAACACCGTCTTCAAAGTCAACTTTGTCGTCTGTTGTTTCCATCATGTGGGCTGCTATTTTCTTGCCTTTAGAAATGATTTTTTCAACACCCCTAACAATTGCAGAACCACACACGGCCAAGGATCTTGATCCATAAGTACCCATACCAAAAGGAATTTTTGATGTATCTCCATGTACAATTTCAACGTTGTCAGGATCGACGCCCAACATATCTGCTACGATCTGCGGAAACGCTGTTTCATGACCTTGACCATGACTGTGAGCACCAACCATAACAGATATATTGCCTGTAGCATTTACTCTGATAGTCGCAGCATCATATAAACCTACTCTAGCACCAAGCGTGCCTATTAAATTTGAAGGTGCAATACCACAAGCTTCTATGTAAGTATTAATGCCAAGACCTCTCAGTTTACCTTCAGCTTCACTTTTCTTCCTTCTTTGAGCAAAGCCTTTTAAGTCCGCATGATGTTCGAGCCTATCCATAATGGCATCATAATCCCCAACATCATAATTCAAACCCGCAGCCGTAACATAAGGAAATTGATCGGGTTTAATAAAATTCTGTCTTCGTAGTTTTATTGGATCAACACCAAGTTCTGTAGCAGCTTTATCAATGACGCGCTCAAGGGAATAAGTTGCTTCCGGTCTGCCAGCACCTCTATACGCATCAACTGGTGCTGTATTTGTAAAGACTGTTTTTACATTAACATAAACGTTAGGAACGGCATAATTACCAGCCATTAGTGTTCCGTGTAAAATCGTTGGTGTTACCGTTGAAAAGTTAGATAAATATGCGCCAACATTAGCCATTGTTTCTGTACGAAAAGCTAGGAAATTATTATCTTTATCTAGTGCCAATTCAATCTTTGTAACGTGATCACGACCATGCGCATCGGACATAAAAGATTCCGACCGAGTCGCTGTCCATCTGACAGGTCGCTTTATACGTTTTGCCGCCGCTAAAACTAAAGCTTCCTCTCCATAGTGATAAATTTTTGACCCAAACCCACCACCAACATCTGGGGACACGACTGTTAATTTATTTTCAGGAATTCCCAAAACAAATGCCGATATCAAAAGGCGTGTTAGATGTGGATTTTGGGAAGTTGTATAAAGAGTGTAATCATCGTTTGCTGGGTTATAGTCAGCAATAGAACATCTCGGTTCCATAGCATTGGGAACCAAACGGTTATTAACGAGTTCAAGAGTGGTTACGTGATGAGCATTTTTTATGGCTTTATCAGTTGCCTCTCTATTATCCTCGATCCACCCCCAGTCATAACATTGGTTGGTACCAATTTCATCATGAACAAAGTTTTCACCAGATAATGCCGAAGCCATATCAATAACGGCCGGTAATTCTTTAATATCTGCGTTAATTTTTTCAGCAGCATCTCGAGCTTGCTGTTCTGTTTCAGCAATGACCGCAGCATAGGCGTCACCTACGTGTCGCACTTTGCCATGAGCCAAAACAGGACGCTTAGGTTCCTTCATCGGATCACCGTTCCTGGAATTAATAAGCCAACCTGCAGGGTTACCCCCTACATCAACAAAATCCTCACCAGTAAAAACCGCTAATACTCCCGGCATTGCTTCAGCTTCTGATGTATCGATGCTATTGATTTCACCATTTGCAACCTCAGAGCGAACAAATATTGCATAAGTTTGATTTAGTAATGTGATATCATCACTGTAACGACCGCTTCCAAGCAGAAAACGAGCATCCTCCCGACGCTTAATTGCTGCTCCTATTCCTGAATCCTTAGGCATTTTTCTCTCCCTTAAGTTAGATTATTCTGCAGCAATGTTTGAAACATCCTGACCGGATGCTGCTAAAATTGCTTTGACGATATTATGATACCCTGTGCATCTACAAATATTACCCTCCAAGTGCTCTCTAATTTCAAGCTCAGTGGGTTTAGAATTTGTTTTAAGCAAATCAGCAGCAGCCATGACCATTCCCGGAGTGCAAAAGCCACACTGTAAACCGTGATGCTCTTTGAAAGCTTGTTGTATAACATTTAAAGAACCGTCGTCATTAGCTTGTCCTTCGATTGTTGATACTTCGGCCCCGTCTGCTTCAAGGGCAAACATTGTGCAAGCTTTAACAAGTTTACCATTCACATGAATTGCACATGCTCCACATTGGCTAGTATCACAGCCGACGTGAGTTCCAGTTAAATGCAAATCGTTTCGAATAAACTCGACAAGTAGAGTCCGCCCTTCAACAGAACCAGACACCGTTTTTCCATTAACGTTCATCGTTAATTCAGTCATAATGTTCCTCCCATTTACACTGCCTAAACGCAGTTTGTTTTTCGATCCAATAAGGAGATCTTATAAATATTGGGAACAATCTAAATCAAAACAAAAAGTTTTTATTCAGTTTGTTTGATTTTGTAGACCAATAGGAACAAATTCCTACTAGACCCACATACGTCCACCAACTTCCCCTACGTAACACAATGAAGTTATCCACCATTTAGTCAAGTGCCAAAAAACAAGCGGCCATTAAGACGCAGGAAAATAGTTGTTAAGATGAGGATGGCAAACTTAACCATTTTAGAATTATTTGATTGTTAAAAATAATAATCAATGTAAACAAATTTGAATAGACAAGGACGTTCATTTTGAAACAAATCATCCAAAAAATAACAAATGATATTTTTATCGTGTCCTTTGAATTATTTAAAATAATGATACCAACACTTATTTTGGTAAAAATAGCAGAAATTTATGGTTTAGTGAGTGTTCTAACGAATTTTTTCGGCCCTATTACCATGATGATGGGTTTACCCGCTGAAATGGCTTTAGCAATCACAACAACTATGCTCACTAACCCTTATGCGGGTCTAATTGTTTTAGCTTCAACTCCGGGAGTTGAACAACTTACAGTGGCTCAAACTACAATCTTAGCATCCTTCATATTATTTACTCATTCCATAATTATTGAAGCAGCTATTTCTCGCCAAGCTGGTCTCTCAGCTGGCGCTACAATAGTTATTAGGATCTTTGCCGGTATTTTGTTTTGTACCTTACTAAATTTGGTTTTTACAAACTTTGAGCTTTTTACCCAAATTGCGTTTCTCAACCTACCTGAAATGTCTACAGCACCAACCCTCAAACAATGGGTTATTGATCAAGTTAAGGGGTTAGTCTTTATTCAAATCGTAATTATTGTACTGATAACATTTTTAGAAATTTTAAAGCGTATTGGTATAGAAAAGGTAATACACATTTGCCTTAGTCCCTTCCTTAAAATTTTAAATATTGGACAAAGTGCGTCTACAATTGTGGTTGTTGGCTTAACCCTAGGGCTCGGTTTTGGCGGTGGCCTCATGATAAAGGACGTCAAACAAGGTTTGGTTAAGCCTCGCTCAGCGGTTGGCGCGCTTATATTTATTAATTTATTTCATTCAATTTTTGAGGATACCACAATTTTAATGCTATTGGGTCCTTCATTAATGGTGATACTACTTGTGAGAGGTGTATTTGTCTTTCTATTAACCTATTTCCTCATTAAGGTTTTTGACTTTCTACCAATTAAAACATACGAAAAATTGCTTTATAGTAAGCCAATTTTACGAACAGCCCAAAGTAGCAATTTCTCTTGAGCAGATCTTTAAAACCAATCGAGTACATACATCATAAAAAATAAGTTGGGCAAAAAGAATGCAAAACACGCACAGAACAGTTGGGCTAGTTTACCCCAACCCATGAAAGGATCATAAAACTCTTTTTTAGCCACAGTGCGCCCTCCAACTTACTACACAGTTGTATATAGGGTCACCAAACAACTTTTCAAATTCTATTAATTAAAAAAAAATTTATTTTTCGGTATTTATTGGCATGGCGGGCTTACCATCGTCAGCAATTCTATGTCGGGCGTAAACTATATGATCCTTTGGAAAATTTACCCAATGAAAAGCTTCTTCCGCAAACATATGAGTAGTTAAATCGATTTGTGACGGATTGTCTAAAGTTCCGATCATTATCACTTGTCGTTCCGGAAATCTTTGAGTTTTAAGTGCGATAGTAGTCCCACAATCTGGGCAAAAGTTTTTATAAAGTTCGCGACCATGATCGTCACTTTTATAAGTATAGACTTTAATTTCTTTTCCAGACAATTGAACCTGCTCGTTTAACACAGCAAGAGCCGATCTATGTGCTGTTCCAGTGTCTTTCTGACAAAACCGACAATGACACGTATACGCTAAAATTGGTTCATTTATTATTTTGTAACGAATGCTTCCACAAAGACATCCTCCAGAGAGTTCAGCCATTAATACCATCCATTCTTAAATTGCCACTGAAGAGAATTACTTAAATTAACCTAAACTTCTACTCTTTGTTATCTTTCGGCCTGATCAAGTTTACTAAATTCCATCTAATTGCCAGAGCAGCAAGCGCCAGAAGAAGTATCGCACCGCTTTCATATAAAAGATCAACTGTATTGATGCCTTTCCCTTGTAATATAATCAGACGGCATAATGCAGTGATTGCAATAAAAATTGGGACTGTTATTGGTATTTTTCTGAATTTATAGAAAGCCGCAACCATGCCCAAAACTTCAGCATAAATAAACAACAACAATAGGTCGGTTAATTTTACTGCTCTTTCAGACAAAACAACAAACATTTCAACGATTACAGCATAAGCTGTCAAAAAGGCGATAACGACCAGAAGGCTCTTTTCCATGAGCGTGATGATACGATACCAATCTAACATTTTTTCTTTTTCTTTGGACATAAAAAACACCGGTCTTTTTTATAAATTAATCAACTAAATCAAAACGAATTATATGACGATCTCGTTCCATTTTGACTAAGAAGTGACAAAGCTAACAATTCACCGCTTTTTGTTGTCTTGAGATCTTTATTTTCAAGGCTTAGCCAGTCTTTGCTAATACCAAAAGATTTCGCCTCATTTTCATTCCGATGCCCTAAAAAATAACAAAGTTGCATAACAACTGGGAGAAGATTGTCTGCTAACATTTTATAGCCTCAATTTTAAAACTAAACTACTCAATAGGTAGCTCATTGTATTGAAAAATCAAAATTAAATACATTAAAGTACAAACGATCGACCTCAGTTGAGCTTTATTCCAAGGTTGCGACTTACTGCCTCGGTTAAATTATTTGATGGAAATCTAATTTTACACAATGAGAAAATCGATAATTGATCCTTTGCTTGAGTTTTTTGACCTGACTGGTAGAGCCATTTTTTCCTTTGAACTATCAAAGCGTTGGTTTGTTGCTGTTATGTATGGATTAGTTTGTCACGTGATTTTTAGCGTATCTGTTTTATCAATGATCTTGGCTATGTTTTGGGGAATGTCACAATCCTTTGGAAAAGTACCCTACCCTTGGTCACACATTGCTAACCTAATTTTGTTGCTTCAATTTCCTTTAGCACACTCGTTTCTTTTATCTTCCAAGGGAAAAAGTTATCTCCTTTATTTTGCGCCAAAAGAGTACTCGAAAATATTATCTTCCACTACTTTTGCATTGTTGGCCTCTATTCAGTTATTTTTGTTATTTTGTTTTTGGACACCGTCAAACATCATTATTTGGGAGCCAGCAGGAAGTATTTATATACTAATGTGCATCCTTTACGGAAGCTCTTGGTTATTGCTTATATGGGCTAGCTTAGATGCTGGAGCAGAATTACAATCTGGCGCGCTAGGCTGGATGTCTCTAGCCCAAAATAAAGCGCCCAAGTTTCCAGATATGCCAACTATCGGGTTATTTAAATATATCAGACAACCAATTTACCTTGCATTCGCTTTAACGACTTGGACAACGCCTATCTGGACATTGGATCAATGGTTAATTGCCGGTGTTTTTACTTTTTATTGCTATTCCGCACCGAAATTTAAAGAAAAACGGTTTGAAAAAAGGTTTGGTCAAAAGTTCGTCGACTATAAGTCGAAGGTTCCATATATGGTGCCAAGTTTTAAGTTAAAGAAATAATACTTAAGAAAATCAATAGACATTGCAGTCAAAAATGATTTTTAATTAATGCAAATACTAAATATTGCTTGCCGCCTTAGTTTATTTAAAAAAAGCCAAAATAATGAATACAAATTATCCGCCTACTCAGCCTTTGTATAGCTCCAGACGGTCACCCGTGCTCGCACAAAATATAGTTGCAACAAGTCATCCACTAGCTGCACAAGCAGGAATACAAATGATAGCAAAAGGTGGAAATGCGATAGACGCTGCAATTGCATCAGCTATAACTTTGACCGTTGTTGAGCCTACTGGTTGTGGCTTAGGTTCAGACGCCTTTGCCGTTATTTGGGATGGCGAAAAACTGCATGGTCTTAATGCCTCTGGCAAGTCACCCGCCAGTTGGACCTCAGACAGGTTTAGTAATTTAGAAAAAATGCCATTTCGTGGCTGGGAGAGCGTAACCGTTCCAGGCGCTGTTTCCAGTTGGATTACACTTTCTGAAAAATTTGGTTTCTTGCCCTTTGATTATTTATTTGAACCGGCGATAAAATATGCAAACGAGGGCTTTCCCATATCACCAATAATATCAAAACTATGGAAAATTGGAGCCGATGAATTAAAGAATGAAGTCGGTTTCGCGGAAAATTTCATGCGAAACAACAGGGCTCCCTTTTCTGGAGAGGTTTTTATCAACAAAGATCTTGGGAGGTCTTTAGCTCTTATTGCTGAAACAAAAACAAAAGCCTTTTACGAAGGAGAACTAGGAGAAGCAATGGAGCGATGCGCTATTGAAAATGAAGCGGCTCTAACACTAAATGATTTGAAAAAGCATGAGAATGAATGGTGTGGTACTATTTCCCAAGAATTTGAAAAATTTTCACTCCACGAGATTCCTCCAAATACTCAAGGTATTGCGGCTTTGATGGCACTAGGAATACTTGAACATACGAACATCAAAAGTTTAACGCCAGACGATCCTAGCGCCATGCATTTACAAATTGAGGCAATTAAGTTGTGTCTTGCTGATGTGGAGATTTATGTATCTGATCCTTCTAATATGAACGAAATTACTGCCAAAGATCTTTTACAGGAAAGCTATCTACAAAAACGAGCAAAATTGATAGATCCTAATAAGTCGCAAAATTTTAAATCTGGTTCACCAAAAAGTGGAGGTACTGTTTATGTAACAGCTGCTGACAAATCAGGACTAATGGTCTCTTTTATTCAATCTAATTATGCTGGATTTGGATCTGGTGTTTGTGTTCCAGGTACTGGAATTCACTTGCAAAATCGTGGTGCAGGTTTTTCATTAGATCCTAATTCTGCAAATTTCGTTGGACCTAACAAGAGACCATTTCATACTATTATTCCAGGGTTTTTGATGAAAGACAAACTTCCATTAATGAGCTTTGGCGTAATGGGAGGTCCTATGCAGGCTCAAGGTCATATACAATTAATTTTAAGAACAGAGCTCTGGGGTCAAGACCCCCAAACAGCGATTGACGCGCCTCGCTGGCGGTTTGATCACGGTCAGCAATTAGCTGTTGAAAAATCGATGCCACCCAAAACTATTAAATCCTTAAGTGAGATGGGTCATCATATAAAAATTGAAGGTTATGATAACTCTTTCGGGTTTGGTGGCGCTCAGATCATAAAAAAATTAGAAAATGGGAGTTATATCGCTGGCTCGGATCCTAGAAAGGATGGACAGGCCTTAGGTATTTAACCCATTGATGGATATAGAAAATGGACAAAATAGACAAACTTCGTCAGCAAATGAAAGAAAAAGCGGTAGATTTAATCGCTTTAGCACCAGGCGCAAATCTCAATTGGCTTCTCGGCGTGAATCCTCATGCCGACGAACGTCCATTAATATTTCTTTTAACTCAAACAGGTTTAGGCTTTTTAATGCCAGAACTTGAAGCAGAAAGTGCGCGACAACAAACGGACATTCGCTTCTATACTTGGTCAGATGCAACAGGTCCGACATCTGCACTGGACAACTTACTGACAGATCTTAAAGGATTTTCTTCTAGGTCGATAGTGATAGACGAAACAATGCGAGCAGATCATGCAGCACTTATTCAAGATAAAGTTCTAAACGCTAACAGAGCTTTTACAGCATCCACTATCGGCAAATTAAGAATGATTAAAGATAAAAGTGAACAAAACATCCTACGAGAGAATGCAAATCAAGCCGATACTGCTATGCAAAATGCATTAAGTGAGATTCAGTCCGGAATGACCGAAGATGCAGTCGCTTCAGTAATTCAATCTAGTTTCTCAGAACAAGGAGCGCTGCCACAGTTTTCTATTGTTGCATCAGGTCCCAATAGTGCATTTCCTCATCATCAAACAGGATCAAGAGTATTAAATGATGGCGATGTCGTCGTGATTGATCTTGGAGGTAAATTTAAAGGTTATGCTTCAGATATTACCCGGATGGCTATTCTCGGTTCTCCTCCAGGCGACTATAAAATGATTCATCAAATTGTAGAAGACGCTGTTTGTGCCGCTTTAGAGGCAGCTAAACCCGGTGAAGTAGCAAAAAATGTAGATAAGGCAGCTCGGGATGTAATTACTAAAGCAGGTTTTGGGCAATACTTTATTCATCGAACTGGTCACGGACTTGGTAGTGAAATTCATGAACCGCCCTACATAACAGCAACCTCTGACACTATTCTAGAGCCAGGAATGGTATTCTCAATTGAACCAGGAATATACATTCCAGGGAAATTTGGAATAAGATTGGAAGAAATTGTGATCCTTAACGACAAAGGGCCAGAAGTTTTATCAAAGCTTTCACGTAAAGAAAATATTTTAAATAACTGATTTTGTTATCTTTCTACTCACCTAGATTCCAATATAAGTCAGTCATTAGTAATAAAGATTCTTCAAGCAACACTATTGGTAAATGTTCATTGGGAGCGTGCTGAGAACACTCTTTATACGAATGAGGTATCCAAATAGTTGGAATATTTAAAATATCTGTAAAACAATTATTAGGCAAAGATCCTGCGAGATTTGGGATGACGTGTATTTGGTCTCCATGAAAGTTCTGCAAAATTTGTTCAACTTTTTTCAACCAATTACTGCTCAAATCAGTCCTAGATGCTTCAAAATTAATAGCATTTTCTGTGATGATTTCTACGTCAGCAAAACCGTACTCATCAAGATGTTTACGTAAAGACGAAATAATTTTTAATGGTTCTGTTCCAACAACAAACCGGAGTTGGCAGAGTGCTTTTGCTGAGGGTTGAATAGCATTGACAGGCACATCAATATCTCCCGATTTAATGGCAAGTATTGAAAATGAATTCCAACCAAATAACTTTTCATTCGGAGTTAAGCCAGGTTCACCCCAATTTTCATCGATATCTAATGTTTCAGAAATAGTAGTCGGAAGAACTTTTAGCCTGCCTTTTACTTCAGAGGTAAGAGAATTTGGTTTCCACTGATCAATCAATATTTCTCCGTTTTTATCTGTAATCAAAGAAAGGGCATGAGAAAGTCTGATCGCTGGATCCCTTAAAACCCCTCCCCAATTTCCAGAATGATGGGCCCCTGAGCGGTATTTAACTTCAAGTTCAAAATTTACTGCTCCTCTAGAACCCAAAAAGATAGTAGGAACTTCAACAGAAACTCTTGGTCCATCAGAAGCTATTAGAACATCGGATTTTAAGTCTTCCTTATACAGCTCGCAAAGCTCAAATAGTCCAGGAGATCCAATTTCTTCTCCCATTTCAAAGATGAGCTTTAGATTGAATCCTAATTTTTTTTTGGTTTTCAAAACTGACAAAAGAGCCATTAGATTTATGAAATGTTGCCCCTTATTATCAGCAACACCTCTTCCATAGATTTTATCACCAATGACTTTCAATTCACTCGGGTTGATACCTTCATACCAGTCGCCTGTTTGAAGTGGAACAGTATCACCATGGCCATAAAAGAGTATTGTTTTATATTCTGGTGACTCTATCCGCGATCCAATAAGAAAAGGTGGTTTATCATTTATTGGATTGTCAATTATTTTCGATTTAATTCCTAATTCCTCAAAAATATTAAAGAGTCCTTTAGTATAATATTCCCTCAATACTTGAGTAGAAACAGACCCTTTACTATCAGTAACAATCTCTATGAGGCTACCCAATCGCTGAATAAATTCTCCATTAGCAAAAGAATTTCTTGAATACTGGATTGCCTTTTCGAGAGTGGACATTCAAAGATCCTTTTTTTTGTAAAATTTAAGTAAAAATAAAACAAGGAGGTAGATATGAATTTTTGCAAACTAGCAAAGCTGTCTTCAGTTGCATTAATAATGGCGACGACGGCTAATGCTGAAAACGTCCTTCGATGGACCAGCCAGGGTGACGCCTTGACGATGGACCCTCATTCTCAGAATGAAAGCCCGACAATAGCGTTTAATGGCCAAATCTATGAAGCACTTGTTGCTCGTGATATTGAGATGAACCTTGTTCCAGAATTAGCGGAAAGCTGGACAGCTTCACCTGATGGTTGGACTTTCAAACTGCGGCAAGGCGTGACGTTCCATGACGGTGCTGACTTTACTGCTGAAGACGTGGTGTTCTCATTTAATAGAGCGCTAGAAGAGTCATCAGACTACAAAGAACAAGTAAAAACAGTATCTAGCATAGAAGTAATTGATGACTACACCGTAAAACTAGTTACCGCTGGCGCAAACCCAATTCTGCCAAACACATTAACGAATGTGTACATAATGGATAGTGGTTGGGCAAAAGCTAATGGTGTTGAAAAGCCTCAAGACTTCGCTGCAGAAGAAGAAACATTTTCCGTCAGAAACTCTAATGGTACAGGACCGTTTATGCTGATGAGCAGAGCGCCAGAAGAGCTTTCAGTACTTAAACGGAACCCAAATTGGTGGGGCGACTCCATGTATCCCGGCAATGTTGATCGCATTGAGTACAGACCAATTAAAAATGCTGCAACACGCGTGGCGGCCCTACTTTCTGGTGAGGTTGACTTTGTACTAGACGCACCACTTCAGGATTTAAAGCGCATTGAAGCTACAGAAGGCTTAACGACGAAAACAGTTGCTCAAGTTCGTTCTATTTTCTTTGGGATGGACCAAAGCGTTGACGAGCTGCGGAGCTCAAATATTAAGGGAGCTAATCCATTCAGAGACATTAGGGTGAGAGAAGCCTTTAACCTTGCAATTGATAAGGACGCTATTCAACGGGTTGTTATGGACGGATTATCTTTCCCAACTGGAATAATTACACCTCCAGGCGTGTTGGGTAATACTCCAGAATTAGATCAGCAGTATGGTTTTGATTTAGATAAAGCCAAAAGTTTAATGGCTGAAGCTGGATACGCAGACGGATTTGAAGTTCAACTCGACTGCCCTAACAATCGTTATAATAACGATGAAAAGATATGCCAGGCTGCGGTTGCTATGCTAGCTAAAATTGGAGTAAAGGTGAATTTGGATGCCATTCCAAAAGCACAACACTTTCCAAAGATCCAGAAAAGAATTTCTGACTTTTATATGTTAGGATGGGGTGTGTCTACATTGGATAGCCACTATGTATTCTCATATCTTTTTGAAAAAGATGGATCATGGAACGGTATCGGTTATAACAATGCTCGAGTAAACGAAATTACAAAGTTAATTGAAACCGAAACGGATATTCCAAAGCGTACGGCTCTCATTGACGAAGCTTGGCATATAATTAAGAAAGAAATGCCATATCTTCCTATCCATCACCAAGTACTTGGATGGAGTATGAAAGACAATGTCGATGTGCCGATTGCTGCAGACGACCATTTGAGACCGCGTTACGTGGTTTTTAAATAAAATTATAGCAACATTGGGGCGCTACGAAGTTGGCGCCCCTTATTAGCAGGTTTCATGTTTTACTTTATAATTAACCGGTTAGCTCAGGCTCTTTTGGTAATGGCGGTTGTTTCTGCCATCAGTTTTTCTTTATTCAATTTCGTTGGAGATCCAGTCAATAATATGGTCGGACAGGATGCAACAAGAGAGCAGAGAATTGAGATCAGACAACAACTTGGATTAGATGATCCAATCTTAGTTCAATATCAGAGGTTTATGATTAATGTTGCTCAAGGCGACTTTGGCTTGTCTTACCGTATAAAGCAGCCCGTTAGCCAATTAATTTTAGAAAGACTTCCTGCGACTTTAGAGTTAGTTTTTGCATCTGCTATCATTGCCGTTTTTATAGGAATAGTTTTAGGAGTTTTTACCGGTATTCGACGTTATTCGTGGGTTAGTAAAATAATCATGAGCGTCAGTCTTATTGGGGTTAGCTTACCAACTTTTATTATTGGAATTGGATTAATTTATCTCTTTGCCGTCTATCTAAGATGGCTTCCCTCTTCTGGTAGAGCAGGAGTGATAGAGATTGGTGGCTGGAAGACTTCTCTTCTCACGATTGATGGTTGGAGATCGATAATATTACCGGCAATAACGTTATCACTTTTTCAACTGACAATGATTTTACGACTTGTTAGAGCAGAAATGCTTGAGGTCATGAGATCCGACTATATTAAATTTGCGCGAGCAAGAGGTTTGACAAATCGTGCAATCCACTTTGGTCACGCGCTCCGAAATACACTTGTTCCAGTCATAACTATTATTGGATTGAACATAGGGGGACTAATTGCATACTCTGTTATAACAGAGACAGTTTTCCAGTGGCCAGGAACAGGGCTAATGTTTATTCAGGCCGTCGATTTTGTAGATGTCCCCATAATGGCTGCCTATCTAATTTTTGTAGCGTTGTTGTTCGTTGTTATAAACCTAATAGTTGATATCTTATACTTTGTTGTAGATCCTCGTATTCGCCGTGGAGGATCATAAAATGTCAGAAACTAATAAATCAAGCTCTCGATGGCAAAGATTTTTAGACAACGATATTGTTTATTCTTTTTTTACAACACCTGGAGCAATCATAGCAGCAAGCATTACTTTCATTGCTATAACTGCTGCCTTTGCCGCGCCTATAATAGCTCCTTATAATCCATTTGACCCAGCTCAAATATATCTTTGGGATGGCAAACTTCCTCCAGCTTGGGCAGACGGAGGTTCACCAGCTTACCTTCTTGGTACTGACAATCAAGGCCGGGATATGCTTTCAACTATCCTGTATGGTGGACGAATTTCTATTCTTGTTGGGATTGCTGCCGTTTTCTTGGGTATGTTGTTGGGTGTAACCTTAGGCGTCATTTCTGGCTATTTTGGTGGTTTAACAGATACAATTATAATGCGAATAGCTGACGTGCAGCTTACGATCCCCGGGATTTTAGTAGCTATATTGATTAATGGGATCGGCAGAGCCGCCCTGCCCCTTGAACTACGCGAAGAATTTGCGATTTATGTTGTGATTGTTGCCATTGGCCTTACTGATTGGCCTCAGTTTGCTCGTGTTGCGCGCGGCGCCACCCTTGTAGAAGCTGAAAAGGAATATGTTCAGGCTGCTAAGCTTATAGGGCTACCTAAATTCACAATTATTCTTCGTCATATTTTACCAAACACACTTCGTCCCGTGTTAGTTATTGCAACGATTGGTCTTGCCCTGGCAATAATTGCGGAAGCAACTTTAAGCTTTCTTGGACAAGGAATTCCACCGACTACTCCATCCCTTGGAACTCTGATACGCGTTGGGAATGAATTCCTTTTTTCAGGCCTTTGGTGGATTACATTTTTTCCAGCCATAGCGCTAATAATATTAGTATTTTCAGTGAATTTATTGGGAGATTGGATGCGAGATGCGCTCAATCCAAAATTAAGATGAGCCATTTACTTGAAATCAAAAATCTCAGTGTAAATTTTCCTTCAAGAAGAGGACAAGTCGCGGCTGTTAATCAAGTATCGATCTCAGTAGAAAAAGGAGAAGTCCTTGGTTTAGTTGGCGAAAGTGGCGCAGGCAAATCGACTGTTGGCAATTCTGTAATTAATCTTCTTGAACCCCCAGGCTATATTTCCGGTGGCGAGATTATTTTTGATGGCATTCGAATAGATCAAAAATCTAACGAGGATATGAGAAAGATCAGGGGTGCAAAAATAGGTACTATTTTTCAAGACCCACAAACCTCCTTAAATCCGCTTATGACTATTGGAAAGCAGTTATCTGAGACACTAATTGAGACATTAAAAATATCTGGAAGTTCTGCTAGAGAAAAATCAATTGAACTTCTTGAGTCCGTTGGAATTCCCGATCCTGTTGAACGTTTGAATGCTTATCCTCACCAGTTTTCTGGAGGAATGCGTCAACGAGTTGTGATTGCGTTAGCACTAGCCGGTGACCCAGATTTAATTATAGCAGATGAACCTACTACCGCACTAGATGTATCAATTCAAAAGCAAATTTTAGACCTTATTAAATCACTTTGTAAGGCCCGTAATTTAGGGGTTATCATCGTCACTCACGATATTGGTGTAATTGCTGAGATCGCTGATCGGGTAGCGGTCATGTACAACGGCCAACTTGTGGAACAAGGAACCGTAAAACAGGTTCTTCAAAAACCAAAACATGATTACACAAAAAGTTTAATATCTGCGGTTCCCAGTGGTGATCAAAAACTTCATCGATTTACTGTTGTTGACTATATCGATGGATCTGAAGAAAAAGTTACACTTGAAAATGTCAGTGATCACTGGCTGTCTAAAAACAAATCTTCTGAAACACACAAAACTGCTATTTCTGTAAAAGATTTATCAATTGAATTTTCAATTCGCCAGGCGTTGTTTAAAAGAAACCGAATATTTTTAAAAGCTGTCGATAATGTATCATTGCAAGTCCAGACTGGTGAAAGCTTCGGACTAGTCGGAGAAAGTGGATCTGGTAAAAGTACACTAGCTCGCTTAATTGCCGGTTTATATCAGCCAAAGTCAGGTGAAATTGATATTTTTGGCCACGATGTTTTGCAACGTAATCAAAAAGCAAAAACTTCTTTAATTAGAAGAAAGATGCAAATGATCTTTCAAGATCCTTATTCATCTCTTAATTCTAGAATGACAGTTGAAGACATAATTTCTGAACCGATAAGGTTTCATCGGTCAACTTTAAATTCAAACGAAACCTCAAAGGTGGTCAACGACTTAATATCATTTGTTGGAATGCCAATTGCCGCGCTCAAGAAGTATCCCCATGAATTTTCTGGAGGTCAGAGACAGCGCATCTCAATTGCAAGGGCTCTCGCATCACGGCCAGAAATTCTTATTTGTGACGAACCAACCTCAGCTTTAGATGTTTCGGTTCAAGCAAATATTTTGAATTTGCTTAAAGATCTACAAGAAGAGTTAAGTTTAACCATGTTGTTCATTTCACATGATTTACCTGTCATTAGACAAATGTGTGACCGAGTGGCTGTAATGCAAAATGGTAAAATTTGTGAAATAGCTAAGACAGACACATTATTTGATGACCCACAGCATGAATATAGCAAACACTTACTTGGATTAATGCCACGAATGGACTTATTTCGACTTTAAAAAATGTATATCGGGCTTATGAATATTTACAGACATATTCACCCGCTGTCATTTTGTGATACCTGATGTTATCAATATCAAGATCAATGGGTTCAGGGTCAACAATTTCTATTTGAGCATTGTTTTGAAGAGCATATCTTAATGCGATTGAGGTGATGTTTACACTAAACGACGTACCCATAAATACAAATCTTTCTGCCAACTTCATTTTAAGCTCTGCTTCATGCATTCGATATAAATTTGTATAGTATTCATCAAATAAAAGAACAAAAGGCTTAAGAGAATATCCCTTTTGCGGATACTGAGAAATTTTAAATGCATCCAATAGAAGTATTTTTAATTTTTGATCGTCATCTAAATCAATGTCAGATTTGGAAATTATATCCCATGGGGCATCATGTAATGGCGCTAACTCTTCTTGATCCTGGAAAACGGTTACTTTGTCTAACCGACCATGTATGGGGATGTATTCTTTATTTCCAGCTTTTCCGTCTAACCCATCAATATTCTGAGTAATTAGATTTTTGTCAGAAAGCCAAAAATGAGTTTCATTAGGTTGGACATGGCGATAAGATGCAAATCTTTTGTAGTACCAGAGCAAGAATTCAGAAGGATTTTCACAGTACATTTTTCGAGTAGCCATTTCCTGTGGCGTATAGTTTACACTTCCTATTGTCCAAAACCCGTCATTACCTCTAAATGTTGGGATCCCACTATCGTTACTAACTCCAGCTCCTGTTATAAAAATACTATTTATCAATTACTTAATAACCGTTTTTAATTGATTTTTAGAATTGAAAACCCATAAAACCATAAGTTGAAAACATTTGAAAAGCAAAAATTGCTAGCATAATCATTAATGCAAGTATCAAAATTGTATATTGATGCATTAGAAAATAGTCCAATTTAATCTGATACATTTACGATGGCATATTTAGTATATTCAATCAAATTGAATACTGGATGTTGCTAAAAAATCTTTTTATGCTAAGACAACTTTGGACGATCTCGAGCCGTGGGCTTTCATAAATACCCCCCATTTAGAAAAACCACGGCTCGCGAAAAGAAGAAGGGGCAAATGTGTGATTTCTCAAACATTTACCCCTTCACAGATAACTACTGTCTCTTTCTCATCCTTGCGCAATGTCAACCTAAGTTTAACGTTACGCTGGGCGCTCCCTTTTCTAATAATGCTTGCGCACTAAAAGTCCGGTTTGCCTTTCACTGCGATCCAACTCGAGAGTTGTGGACGATCTCAGTTTATTGATCCAGAGTTGGTTTTGTCCGTTTTTCACTTAGATTGTCGATCTTGCGATGACACTCTGAGCGATTAACTTCTAACACCCCCCAGTTTTTATCCTGCTTAGATGATGGCACGATAATTCAGACCAGCAAAACAAAATATGACATATCCACAGAAAAACATTTAGTTGTCCACAAAAAATAAAAACTTATCCCCAAAAGGCAGTAAAAATCTATCTTAAATAAAGAAAAATTTTGTAATCTCTAACGAATCAACACTCGAATTCATTAAATTTACGTACTTTGCTTAAGAAACTGCATTGCCGCCTGAGTTCCTCCCACCTGATGTGGAA
>LUMR01000149.1_pt1 | contig 22998 bp, 30 predicted proteins | sample 730041 | NCBI WGS metagenome assembly LUMR01 (sample SAMN03860258, study PRJNA289734) | marine metagenome | biome: seawater column; feature: ocean; material: water; isolation source: Red Sea water column Station 12 - depth 10m | place: Saudi Arabia: Red Sea | collected 2011-10-15 | depth 10 m | reverse complement strand
AATTTAAAATTTCGTGAGATTACAACGTTTGAAAATATGACAATTTTAGGTGATGTGTCTGATGAAATGAAAGAAAATTTAGCTGCTATGGGTCCAAAGTTTAGAACTTACAAGGCTGGATTAAATTAAAAAGGTAATACATGGAACCTAAACAAAATAGGTCAATAGGTCTCATAATAAAAAGATTTTTTGCAGTCTTTATTATTTTTTCAACTGCTTCAGGAATCGTTGCTCAGATAGAAACAGGAACATTTACTAATGAGACATTCGGAAGCGCATTTGTCAGTTTGTTGATAGCATATTACCTTTTTCGCTCCCCTAGGAATAAAACTCAAAGTTCAGATGTTGGCGTCGAGAGTAAGAACGATGAGTTAGATGATGATGTTGACATGGAAGAATTGCTTGAGGAATTTGAAGAATCACTTGAAGAAATGGAATCCGAAGAAATCCAAACAAACTACAAATCAGAGAAAGTAAATAAAAGAAATCCAGTGAGAGACAAACAAAGTATTTTATCTAGAATATTCCAAGGAAAAACAGATAGATACTAACTATTTTATTAACTTGTCTTCAATCTGGTCATAGACTTTGTTTTCAATAGTTTCTAATGTAGAGACAATTTTAGATTCATTTTTTTTATTCTCTTGCCATATAGGAACCATTGCGTTCCAAACGCCTTCTCCTTTATAACGTGAATACAGAGATGCAGCTACATGTATACCAATAGTAATGTAGCTTAAAAAAGCTGAAAATTCATGTAAGGCTATTGCAATACCCATTCCTGGAATGTCTGCATTAAAAATACCAGCTATTAATAGTCCAGTTGTTGGCAACATAATTAAACTAAAATACACAAGCCTATGTGTAGCTTTAGCTATGAATAAATGACCTTTATGCATCTCTTCATGTGCACCAAGTAGTGTTTTTGCATCTTTCATATAGAAAAACCGAAGCATGACAATAACTAGAAAAATAACAGCAAAAATTATCTCAAAATTTAAAAGTGCTGGATCTTCTAATTCATCTAAGTCTTCTACTTGTTTAAATATTCCATACGCATACAGAATTGAAAATGTCCAATGTATAGTTTTAGCTAGCAGTGTGTGGCTATTCATAAATTAAATTATATCTCACTTGTGTTGAATCATTAGTAATGCTGCTATTGGATCAAAGTACCATAAATCAGTAAAGTAATTTACGCCTACTCCAACAATTACCAAGACAGATAGATTTAAACAAAATAATGTTTCTTTAGCCTCGGCAATAATTACTGAATTGTTTGAAGCTTTCCCAATTTGTAATTTTTTATAAGCTAGTGGGCCTTCAACGAATATCGAAACTAAAGCTATCAGTATTCCATAAAATGATGGATCTGGTTTATAACTATTTAACAAGTCATAGGATGATTTAAAGATAATAAAAAACACTAATAACAAAAAAGAGTATGCAATAAATTTTTCAGCAGATTGTTCAGATAACTTGCTATTTGTTGATAGACCTAAAAGAGCAATGGTTGAGGCAAAAATTTCTATAAAACTATCTAAACCGAAACTTAGTAAGGTAGTAGAATTTTCTCCAATGCCGAAATATAAAGCAAAGATGCCTTCTAATAGGTTGTAAACTATTGTAAAAATAATTAACTTTTTTGAAAATTTTATTGCATCACTCATAAATGTATTTTACAAAATTGAATTAAATATACTCTTACAATGTTCTTCAACAGTGTCGTAAACCGGTAATGAGACATTGTCTTTATTTAACAACATTCCCACTTCCGTACATCCAAGAATAACTGAGTCTGCACCTTCATTTTCAACTTCTTGGACTATATCTAAAAACTTATTTTTACTTTTTTCTGATGTTACATTAAAACAAAGTTCTTCATAGATTACGGAATGAAGTATGTTTCTAGATTCGTCAGTAGGTATTACAGGGTCAAGTTCGTAATCTTTTAATTTTTGGACATAGAAGTCTTCTTCCATAGTGAATTTAGTTGCAAGAAGAGCTGGTTTTTTATACTCATCATTAGTTATGTGCTGAGCTGTAGATTCTGCAATATGGATAGATGGTATCGATATATTTTGTATCATTTCATCAAATACTTTGTGCATTGTATTAGTACACAATGCAAGAACTTCAGCACCTGCGTTTTCTAATGTTTTTGCTTCTTTATTGAGAATAGAACCTAGCTCTGACCACTTACTATCGTGTTGTAAACTTTCAATGTAAGAAAAATTCACAGAGCTTAAGATGATTTTTGGTGTTGTTAAATCACCAAAATGATTATTTGATAGCTTATTGAGTTGTTCATAATAAATTAATGTAGATGAGTAAGACATCCCACCTATCAATCCAATTGTTTTCATTATTAAAATATTATAGAGTTAAGTCATGGAAGATCTAACATCAATTGGAACAGAATTCCAAGTTAAAGTATGGAAAGAAATTGCCAAAATTCCATACGGAGAAACTAGAACTTATAAAGAATTAGCAATTGCAATAGGTAAACCAAAAAGTTCCAGAGCAGTAGCTAACGCCTGTGGAAAGAATCCTTACCCTCCAACAATACCTTGTCACAGAGTTGTTCGAACAGATGGAAAACTTGGTGGGTACAGTGGCAAGGGCGGAATAAAAACTAAAAAGAAATTACTTGAACAAGAACAAAGATAATTACTTTCTTTTACCTGTTCTATTAGTTCTCCAATCGAGTCGACCTCTGCGTTTTAGCATGTGCTTTTTCTTACGTGCTTGTCGTCTAGCCTCAGTTACTTCTTTATCTGCCATAATTTATATTTGAATAATAATCTAATTAGCACAAAATGTTACATTGATATATGCCCTTATTAGTTCGTAGATACATCCAAGCAGTGACAGGTATAACAATGATTGGTATTGGCGTTGCTTTTAATTACATGGCAAATCTGGGTTTGGGTCCGTGGGGTGTACTACATGACGGTATTTCTAAAACAATAAATATTACCTATGGTCAAGCTGGAATAATGACCTCATTGATTTCACTACTATTGTGGATACCTCTGAAACAAAAACCCGGTATTGCGACTATCTTTGATGCTTTCTGGATTGGTTTAACAGCAGACTTTGTTATTAATATAATTCCAGATGCTCAATCATTAGTGATTCAAATAATATATCTAATTACTGGAATTACTTTAATAGGTCTTGGGACTGCAATATATGTCGGTGGTGATTTAGGCGCAGGTCCAAGAGACGGTATTATGGTTGGTCTTGAAAAACTTGGATTAAAAATTGGAACTGCGAGAACCCTTCTAGAGTTTGTAGCATTTTCTATTGGATTTCTTTTAGGTGGAAAAATTGGTATTGCATCAATAATAATTGTTTTGTCAATAGGAAGAGTTCTTCAAGTGTTTATGCCATATTTCGATTTACGTAAATAAGCATATTTAATATTTATTTATATTTTTAGACGTGTATGGTGGTATTAGGTAATAAGCCTGTTACCTCAAAAAAAGAGTTCGGGAAACTGGACTCTTTTTTGCATATACAGTAATTTAGGCTTATTAATGTTAAACAAATTTTTACTATTCTTTGGTTTTTACTACAAGTATGACCGACTCTGGGTCACAAAAAGATTAGAAAAAGTGTTTTGGTTATCATTAATTTATTTAGCATTAAGAAATTTTGTTCTAAACCAAATGTAATATTAAATAATGGAACCAAAGAAAATACTACTTTTAAGTTTTGCTCTTCTCATACCATTATTTTTTGGTCTGTTATATTTGTTGTATTAATTATGGAGAAAAGCTCAAATAACATAGTGCCTCGAATTGGTCTAGGTACCTACAATATGAATTCTGAAGAAGCTGAAGAGATGACATATGCTGCTATTGATTACGGATACAGACATATAGATACAGCTGCAGTTTACAGAAATGAAGATGGCGTAGGCAGAGCATTAAACAGAATATTTACTGATACAGATCTTAACCGAAGTGATATAACTATAACTACAAAACTTTGGCCCGGTGGCTTGTTAAAAGTTGATAGGGTGAAAAATAATGAAGGTACTATCAAGTCACTAGAAAAAAGTCTAAGGAATCTTGACCTAGAATATGTAGATTTATATTTAATTCACTCGCCACATGCAAAAGGTAAAAGGTTAGAACAGTGGGAAACATTATTATCTCAACAAGAGATGGGAAAAATCAAAAATATTGGTGTATCTAACTGGGGTATTAATCATCTTGAGGAATTAAATGATAAAGGCTATCCACTACCTGCTGCAAATCAGATAGAGCTACACCCTTGGTCCCAAAAGCCAGAACTTGTTTCTTATCTTCAAGACAATGACATTGATATTATTGCATACAGTAGTCTTGTGCCACTATCTACATGGCGTCATAAGGATGGTGAGAATAGTTTAAAAACTGACCAGATGTATAAAGATAGTGAAGATGCAAACTCACCATTTAAAAAATTAGCTGTCAAATATAACGTCAGTGAAGCTCAAATATTACTTAAGTGGGCACTGCAACTTGGTTATGCAATTTTGCCTAAAAGTATACAAATTGATCGAATGAAAGATAATTTTGATTTAACTTTTACTATTGATGAAGTTGACATGGAGCTAATAGAAAATTTAGATAGAGGTGGTAGTGTCACTTGGGAGTACGGAGATCCTTTAGCTATTAAATAGATTTATAAAATTTTAAAGTATTTTAATACTCTAAGAGCAAAAATTACGATCAGTAGAAAGACTACGAATGCAGAAATTAATTGCACTACAGTTACATCAGGTGGTAATTGTACAAATGCATAAGGAATGGCAAAAACACTTATTATCAATATTTGAATAATTATTGAAGAAGACTCATTTTGTTTTGAATCTCCAGATCTACTTAACAAACCTTGAATATACTTTGCTATAGAAGCAAATAAATGTCCCATAAAGCGTTCCTTAATAATATTAAAATTAATATCTTTTATTTATTCTAAATCACAAATCTCTAAATTTATTGATTTTAAATAAATAAGAAAAAACAATAAAGTTAGATTATGAATTTCAAATTTTTACAATGATTTACGTACTTATAATTACAGCATTGATAATTGTTTACTTTACAAATGGTATTTCAAAAATACAAAACAAAGAGTATATAAACAGTTATGAAAATTTCATCTTAAACAATTACAAAATTATTTTTGGAACGATTTTTTTAATATTTTTTATTGCTTTTTGGAAATACAGTTGCTTCTTTATTAATTTTAATTGCTAAAAATACATTTATACTTATTTAAATGAAACGTATCTACACCTTTGGTCATGAACAGGTTGAAAGAAATATAACAGTTGGTGACATATTAGAAAATAAAATAAATAATATAAAAATGACACAAGTTACAGCTGCCAATCAAGAAGAAGCTGAAATAATATCCAACGAAGATATAGACATGATTATTACAGGAAGTGATTGGTATCAGGATGTTAGAAAAGGAGCGCCAAACACATTTATTACAGCAGCTCTTTTTGCTGGAAGGTTTATTACAAATGAAGAAATACTTCGAGGTGCTTTTGATGTAATGATGGCGGGAGCTGATTCAGTACTCACACCAAGAAGTTTTGATGTTGTAGAGATGTTAGCAAAAGAAGGCATGCAGGTACAAGGTCATGTCGGAATGGTTCCTTCAATGGCAACAAAATATGGTGGTATTAGAACTGTAGGTAAAACTGCAGATGAAGCTATAGAGATACTTAAAAATATGAAAAGGCTGGAAGATGCAGGAGCATTTGGTGCAGAAGTAGAGTGTGTAGCTGAAGATGCATTAAATGAAATTAAAAAACACACATCCCTAGTTATAAACTCACTTGGCTCTGGTTCAGGTGGAGATGTAATGTTTTTATTTTTTGAGGATATTTGTGGCGAAACTGCTGGCATTAAAATGCCACGGCATGCAAAATCATGGGGAGATGCTCAAAAAATAAAAGATAAATTAAATGAAGAAAGATCAAAAGCCATAAAAGGTTTTAAAGATGATGTGGATTCAGGAAATTATCCTAATAGCAGTCATACAGTCGATATGCTTCCTGGGGAAAAAGATGTTCTACTTGAAAAATTAGATAGTTTATAAATGAAAAATTGGCAGAAGCTTGCAGTAGGTTTAGGAATTATTGGTATAGGGTACAACTTTTTAATCAGATATGACTCACTACCCTATTATCAATTAATTGCTATTGGAATTGGTTTATATTTTATCTTTAGAAAGTTTAGGAACTAGTACAGGAGTATTCCTTTTATAACGTTGATACTCTTCTAAATGTCCATACCTCTCATCAGCAATTCGTTCGAGTAAATTTACACCACTCATACGGGTTAATAAAATGTACACAAATACTGGTGATATAAGTGTTACGTATTCAATACCATTTAATGTATTCAAAGCAATAACAGCAATGCCAGTCCAAAGTGTTATCTCGCCAAAATAATTAGGATGCCTTGATCTCGCCCAAAGACCTGTATGAATAAAGGATTTACTAGGATTGTTTTCTTTTCTAAACACTCGTTTTTGATAGTCAGATATAGATTCAATAGCAAATCCAGAGAGCCACAGTGCCATACCAACCATTGCTAACACTGGTAGTGTGTCTTCTTCAGGAGATAAGATAGCAATAATTGCTGCGCATGCAGTTAGCGATACCCAGAGTGCTTGTCCCATCCAGTATTGTAAAAACCAGAAAAAATGTCTTTTTGCTTTTTCAAACCGTACATCTTTGCCAACATTTCTGACTCGTCTAAATAAATAGATGCCAAGTCTTAAAGCCCAGACCATAACGTAGAAATAAATTATTGAATCTATCATTGTTTTATTCTCAACAGAAAAATATGCAAGCGATATAGTTGTGATGTAAGTTAAGCTACCAACTAAGTCATAATATTTTTCTGTTTTAAGTAGAAAAGAAGGAATAAAAAATATTACCTGCAGTAGTACAGCGATAATCAAAATAAACGTAAAAGCATTCATCCCTCTTATTTCAATTTCAATATTTTGACCTGCAACATTTATTAAGCCAATGCAAATAAGGAAAAATGTAATTGCAATAATGTTCTTAATCTGTCTACTCATATCCAAATTATATACGTATATTTAGACTTACTTCTTAAACTACTTACGACTTAAAATTATTAATGTATACGATATGGAAGAAAATTACTACTCATCTGAAAATAACCAAAAATTGTATATTAATTACTTTGATGCTCTGTATTTATTAAACATTGTATTTAAAGAAAATAAGAATTATGAATTTATAGACACCTCCCATGTGGAGTCAATCTGGAACTCTATTGAATACAAATATCATAAATTCTGCGTCATAAAAGCATATAAATATGAACTGGGTGGATATGAAGTGCAAATAGGTGACGAATATAAAGGCGTTTGCGATGAATTAATTCCAAAAAAAAATTCAAATATTACATACAATCCACTTTTCTATGAGGGCAATCCAGAATTTAAAAAGTCATATTGGAAAAGAAGAGATAATGCATTAAATGCATTTACAGAAGGTGATGAAAATTTAAATGAACATTATTACATTGCAGGTTTTGCAGAGAAGTTTGATTATGAACAACAAAAGATCCTTGGATTAAATACACCTTACGTTAATTTTGTAATAAATAAGGAAAACGAATAATTTGTGGGAGATACAAGATTTGAACTTGTGACCCCTTGCGTGTCGAGCAAGTGCTCTGCCGGACTGAGCTAATCTCCCGTATTTAGAAATATAGCATCATTTAGTTTTTTTATAAATTGATTATTTCTCTACAGTAATAATTCTTTTACCGAACCTTAGAAATAATCTTTCAACAATTTCAATAAGGAGATTTAACACCCAAAGTCCTACATATATAGCTAAAAAAATTTGAATAAACTGCCACAAAACAAATACAATAATTCCGTACACAAATATCCATGTGATTGTAAATTTTAAGGAATATATAGGTGATTGACTATTCATTAAAACGGAACCTCTTCATATTTTCGTATAAGTGAAACATTGTTATTTTTAGGATTATTCACTGCTCTGTCCACTTTATAAAATTCTATATCATCGTATGTGTAATCTAAAATCTTAGAATAAATCTCTTCACTAGATAAATCAGACAACCACATGTCTCTTTGTTCACTAGTAAGTAGTAATGGAGATCTATTGTGTATCACTTGTAAAGAATCTACAGCTTCTCTTGTGATAATAGAGGTTTCAATATCCCCACTGCTTCTATTCCAATAAAGACCAGCGGCAAAAAGCAAGCTTTGAGAAGTATCAAAAAAATAATATGGTTGTTTGATACCATCTTCTTCTTTCCACTCATACCATCCAGAGATTGGAATTAAGCATCTTGAGTTTTTAAATGCTGAAGTAAATGTTTTTTTCTCAAGTAACGACTCATACCTTGTATTAAACAAAGGCCTAGGATTTGACTGGCTCTTTAACCAGTCTGGAAAATATCCCCAGTTAGCAATTACTAAATTGTTATCAATTATGCACGGAGCTTGATTCTGAGGTGCAACGTTAAAATTTTGTTCGTATTCGATTTCAGAAAAATTATTTACAAACGACAGTTCATCTTTTGCAATATCAATATAGTATCTTCCACACATGTTTTTATTGTAATAATGATAAGTCTATTGTGTCACCATCAGAGAATGTATGATGTTCTTTCTTGAATATAATATGAACATTTTGTTTTCCCAAAACACTTAGTTGATCACCGTCTTTAATAAAGTATGTATCTTTTTCTAAACATAGTAATTTGTACTTACCTCTGTTTAAAACCTTTACAGTATTTGAAATCCAAGAATAAAAAGACTCACCATAGTGTGGAATAACAATTGTGTTTGGTAAATAATTTAAACCAACCCCTTTAATCATTTTCTCTCCCATAATCATCGCACCAGCACTACACCCTGCAATAATTCCTCTCTTTTCTACATCATGTAACGCAGTAGAGAAGTCTGAATTATGTATAGAGTCATATAAGTGATTTGGTGAACCACCGGAAAAAAATACAAAATTTGATTTTTTCATCTTTTCAATGACTGAATCTTGATTTAAATCTTCTCTATTCCGTGCGTCTATATGCGTATGGTTAACATTTAAATTCTTGAAATGCTCTATTGCAAGATTTTCCCAGTATGAAAGTCTTTCATCAGATTCTTTACCAGCAGCTGTAGCAAATGTAAGTACATGTGGAATCACATCTAAGTAATTTAATAGTTTTCTATCAACATCAAGAATAGATGGTAAAAACTCTCCTGAACCTGTAATAGCAATCATAGTTATTGGAGGCGACGACCGGAATCGAACCGGTGTACAAGGTTTTGCAGACCTCTGCGTAGCCACTCCGCCACGTCGCCATGTAGAGCGGAAGACGGGATTTGAACCCGCGGCCTCCACCTTGGCAAGGTGGCGCTCTGCCAGCTGAGCTACTTCCGCGTAACTTTTATATTAATAATAGATTTAAATAATAAAATTAATTTTTTCCTGTTGAACCAAATCCACCTGTTGATCTATCAGAGTTGTCCAGCTCTTCAACTTTTTCAAATGAAATACTTCCTGTAGTAATAGTTACTAGTTGTGCAACTCTTTCATTTTTTGAAACGGTATACACTTGATCTGAATAATTCATTAACGGAACCATTAGCTCACCTGTATATCCTGGATCAATGAGGCCTGGAGCATTAATTGGGGCAACAAGGTTCTTACTGGCTAATCCAGATCTTGGTAAAACAAATCCTCCAACATTTTTTGGTAATTGAATTGCTATACCTAAATTCACAAGTACAACTTTTTGCGGTTCGATAATATACTCTCCGTCTGAATAGAGGTCATAACCGATATCATCTTCATGACTTTTGCTCGGTATTTTGGCAAATTCATTAAGAATCTTTATTTTTATATTAAAATTGTTTTGCAGTGGTACCCTTTCAATGATGAATATTAGAGATTATTTCTTAATAAATAAAACTAAAAAAGTTAATAAAATAAAAATCTTAGACCTTCTAGGTTTTGAAAGCGATACTCTTATTGAAGCTTCCTCCTACTCAGAGGAAGTAACTGAAGTTGTTGAAGAGCTAAATCAAGAAACATTTGAAACATTATTAAACAATACAGAAGAGATATATGTTCAACAAAGCAGTATCGAATCTTACATTGCTAGCACTACTGAACCTACTAATGTTGCTGACCTAACTCCAACTGATACTTTTAACCCATTAAATATAACCGAACAGATACAAAGAGTGTGGTCTGATCTCGAGAGTAGAAGAAAGTGGGTTCTGCCAGCATTTATTTCAATATCAATGGTCTTTGTACTAACAATTGCAACAAATACTTATTTAAACTACAGAAATAGTCAAGAAGCTGTTGTAGAAGAGGCTGTTGTTGTTACAAACAACTCCAATGAATTAGTAGCACTTTTACCTGATTTAATTGAAATATCTACAAATACTTTTTATTCAAAATATGATGTTTCTAATGCAAGTGCAAATCTGCAACAGATTGAATCATCTTTACTTCAGTATCAAAATAATTTAGAAAGTAGAAGTGATATATCGAATATCAATACTGTCAAAGAAAATTTAAACAATATATTTACACTTGTTAACGAACTTGACCTAGTTCTTTCATATAGAATATCAATTTCTGAAGTCTTAATTTATGGCGATCTTCCAACTGAAGAAGATAGTGTAAACATCGAGGAAATAACGAGTAATTTATCCAATATAATTGCACAAAGTAAAGTAAATATAGCCACTTTGCCAGATATTAATGAGTTCGAAAAGCACAAATCTCTTGTAAAGGACGCTGTCACAACAGCAGAAAATTTACATGGTAGGTATTTGGGAGCATTGAGAAATAATGAATACGAGGTAGCACAATCTATATCCCAAGCAATTTTATTAAATAAAGAGACAGAAAGTCGTGCTTTTGAAAATGCTCTACTGGAATTTAAAGAAAAATCACTGCTTAATTACGCAAATTTTAATAATTTACCCTAATTTATAACTCTGCTACTTCTTTTTCAAAGTCAGAAGCATCAGAAAACTCTTTATAAACAGAAGCAAATCGTAAATAAGCAACTTCGTTTGTATCTTTTAAGTATTTAAGAACAGTCTCCCCTACAATTTCAGATTTAATTTTGTTTCCTTGAGTTTTTATTTCATTATGAATGTTATCAACAAGAGTTTTTAACTTTTTGTCATTAATATCTAGGCCACCAAAAGCATTTTCTATACCTTTATATAGCTTTTCATAATTGAATTCTTGTATATCGCCACTTCTTTTTTGTATCATTAAACCAATTTCAGCTTTTTCATACGTAGTGAAGCGTAATTCACACTTAGGGCACTCTCTTCTTCTTCTTATAGAGTTACCTTCATTGTTTTTTCGTGAATCAACTACATTAGTTTCTTCTTTATTGCAGTAAGGACATACCATATATAGTGTCATTATAGTTACCTCTAAATCTTGTATCAAATATTTACGGGTAATATCAGTATTTGATCTTCAATAAGTAATGAATTATCTAAATTATTCATCTTTTTAATCAAATAAATAAATTCTTGATGATTTTTATTTGTAAATTTATGCGAAATACCCCATAGTGTGTCTCCTTTTTGTATTTTATATTCAACAGTTGGTATATTTTGATATTGATATTGTTCATCAATTGGTTTTTTAACAAAAAATATCATTAAGCTACTAAAAAAATACAGGTATATTATTAATTTGATTTTTAACTTCATAAGACAATTGTAGAAATTGAGTACGACAAAAAATTATTCGAACATTTGTTCTAAATTATGATATAATTTACTTATATGAACAAACAATCAGAGATTCTAGAGTACATTAATCATAAAATAACTACTGAAGGCTACTCCCCTTCAGTTAGAGAGATAGCAAAAGCAGTAAACCTTAAGTCAACAAGTTCAGTACAGTACCACTTAGATAATTTGATTAAGAAAGGTTTACTATCTAAAAAAGCGAACTTATCAAGATCGTTATCAAATAATCAAAAACTAAATAAATTTATGTCAGTACCAGTTATCGGTGAAATTTCTGCAGGTACTCCCCTTCTGGCTGAGGAAAATAAAATTGGAGAGATTCCAATTGTTGAAGAGAAATATAATAAGGACCTCTTTGCGTTGAAAGTTAATGGTGATTCCATGATTGATGCAGGTATACATGATGAAGATATTGTTGTAGTTGATAAAAACATTGAACCAAAAAATGGAGATATCGGAGCTTTTATGATTAATGACACAGAAGCAACTGTTAAATATCTAGATACAATTTCTGGTAAAAAATATTTAATCCCAGCAAATAAAAATTACGAAAATTTTGAAGTTAACGAAAATATACAACCAATTGGGAAAGTTGTCAGTTTATTTAGAGATATATAACTTCTCCTGATAAATATAAATTATCATTTTCAAATCTAAGATTTAAATCACCACCCGGGTACATAACGTAAGAATTATTATCAATTTGATCTGTTTTATTTAGATAGTTAAACATGCAAAGTGCACCTGATCCACAGGCATCTGTCTCACCTACTCCTCGCTCGAATACTCTGGCTTTAATATAGTTTCTACTAACTATTTGATATATTTCAACATTTACACCTTCTGGGAATATGTTTTCATTAACTACTTCTGAATTCAAATTTTCTAAATCTAATCCATCAACGTCTTCTACTTCGATCATAAAATGAGGATTGCCAACTGAAGATTTTACACCTTCGAATGAATTTACATTAATCTTTTCTTCTTCATAAGTAGGAATAGGTGTTGACACTTCAACTATATTTTCATCTACATATACTTCTAAATCCCCAACTGGTGCTTTAACAATAAATCTATCAACTTCCAGATAGTTATTATCAAGCGCAAATTTAGCAACACATCGTACTCCGTTTACACAAAGTTCTGCATCAGAACCATCATTATTGAAATAATGCATTTTTACAGAATTGTTATCTAATGGTTCTACGAATATAACACCATCTACTTCATATTCAGCATCGCTTACAAGAGCAATAATTTGAATTTCAGAAACTTCGCCTTCATAATGACCAACTATAAAATCATTACCTGTTCCAGACATATATGCAAAATTAGTCATTAATTATCTCCATCATTGCATTGTATACATGGTCTTCGTCATCAGTTTCAATCATATTTAATTTTGATTCTTTTTTAAACCACGTAATTTGTTTTTTAGCTAATCTTTTAGTTTTTATATTTATATTTTCTTCAAGATTGTCTGATAAATTCATACCTATAGCTTGAAGAACTGTTTTAGAAGGATTACTAATTTTATTTATTTCTTCTACCAAACCATTATCAATCATTTTTTTAGTTCTAATTTCAATATTATTTTTATGATTAGGATGATTCCAAAATATTCCAACTTTATCTAAAGGCAAATTTACTTCTGGAAAAACATACTTTGATTCCTCCAACATAAAACTTTCAATGTTTCTCATTAATCTTCTTTTGTTAAGCTCAATATCAGGAATAGGGATCTCGTTAAGTTCATGAAATTTTATCAATTGATCAAAATTTAACTGTTCTAATTCTGATCTTATTGTTGGATCAGTTGGTTTAAATTCGTACCTATCAATAATTGCTTTTACGTATAATCCTGATCCTCCTACAGCTAATATATCTTCATTAAATGATTTCTCCGGTATATCTTGATCAATAAGATAGTTTAAATAATCAATTATTGAAAAATTCTGGTCACAATCTGCAATATCTAAACCATAATATTTTACTTGCGCTTGCATAACGTCAGAAGGTTTTGCAGTTAACACATCGAGTCCCTTATAAACAGCCATAGAATCAACTGAAAGAATAGACATGTTATTCTCAATTGCAATTTTGTGTGCTAAATCTGACTTTCCAGATGCTGTTATACCTGTGAGAAAATATAACAAACTAAATTAATTCTGCTTTTAGATAAAAAGGTGTTGAATCAATAATTTTAACTTCAACAATATCCCCAGTAGAAACATTCTTATTATCAATATGTGTTATCTGTCCACTATCAATTTTGCCAGTTAGAACCTGATTATTTTTTTTCGATTGCTTTTCGATTAATAAGACTTGTTCAGTTCCAACAAATCTTTTTAATCTTTTTTCACTAATATCTGTTTGTACATCTTTTAAATGTTGAAATCTTTTCTTAATAATATCTTGGTCAACAAATTCATCTTCCATATCGTATGCTTTTGTGCCTGGTCTTGGCGAAAACTGAAACATATAAACTGAATCAAATTCAACATATTTTACAATATCCATTGTGTCTTGAAAATCATCATCAGTTTCACCAGGAAAGCCAACTATTATATCTGTTGTCAATGAAACATCTGGAATAATGCCTCTAATCATGTCTACTTTTTGTATAAATTTTTCCTTATTGTAACCACGATGCATCTTTGAAAGAATATCACTACTTCCACTTTGTAATGGTACGTGTATCTGATTACATACTTTACTTAGTGACTTGACTGCATTTATAGTTTCCTCTTTAAAATCTTTTGGATGTGGTGATGTAAAACGAATTCTTTCAAGTCCGTCTATCTCATTAAGCTTATGTAACAACTGAGCAAAGTATGGTCTACTCTTATTATCAATTTTTAAATCTCTCCCATAGGAATTTACATTTTGTCCTAATAAAGTAATTTCTTTAATTCCTGAGTCTACTAATTCTTGTGCTTCGTTAATAATATCGCTAGGTCGTCTGCTTATCTCTGGACCTCTAACTGATGGAACAATACAAAATGTACAAGAATTATTACAACCTATTTGAATTGTTAACCATGCAGAATGCTCAGACTCTCTAATTGATGGTGCATCTGTTGGAAGATCTTCTATTTCATCAATTATTTCAGTTATAGGACCCCAGTCTTCTGATTGATTGAGTAGATTAATGATATTTGTTAAATTGTGTGTACCAATTACGACATCTACCCATGGGGCTCTCTCTCTTACAAGTTCTTTGTCTTTCTGTGCAGCACATCCACCAACAAGTAACTTGCGATCGATTCCTTCGTCTTTCCATTTTTTTAACTGACCAAGTGTTCCATATAATCTATCATCAGCATTTTCTCTGATTGTGCATGTGTTTATAAACATAATATCTGCGGAATCCTCAATGGTAGCTTTTGTCATACCGTCTAGTTCAAACATTTTTACCCTCACGCGAAGGAGTAAAATTCATTTTAGGTTTAATTACAACTGTTTGTTCCACAATTGAATTATAAAATTGTTTTTTAAATAATCTCTATATTATTTTTCAGGTGTTGCATCCTCTGACTCTTCTACAGTATCTTCCTCTGTAGCCTCGTCAGATTCAATCATGCCAACTGCCTTGTACACATCTGTTTCTAACTGCAAAGCAATATCAGCATTTTCTCTTAAAAATCTCTTAGAATTTTCCTTACCTTGGCCTAGTTGAATCTCATCATAAGTAAACCATGCACCAGCTTTTCTCACTATTCCATGATCTACACCTACATCTAGCAAGCTTCCTTCTCTAGAAATACCTTGACCAAACATAATATCAAATTGAGCTTCTTTAAATGGTGGCGCAACTTTGTTCTTTACAATTTTTGCTCGTACACGATTACCAATCATTTCAGCTCCAATTTTAAGAGTTTCAATTCTTCTAATGTCAATTCTTACTGATGCATAAAATTTAAGCGCTCTACCACCACTTGTAGTTTCAGGAGAACCCCACATAACACCAATTTTTTCTCTAATTTGATTGATAAATATAACAGTTGTTTGTGTTTTATTAATAGAAGATGTGAGCTTTCTTAACGCCTGTGACATTAATCTTGCCTGTAAACCTACATGGGATTGACCCATTTCTCCATCAATTTCGGCTTGAGGAACTAAAGCTGCAACAGAATCAATAACTACTACATCGACACCTTCGGAATCGATCAACATATTTGCAATCTCTAGAGCTTGTTCTCCTGTATCAGGCTGTGATACAAGTAATTCATCAACATCAACGCCAAGAGCGCTTGCATATATCGGATCAAGTGCATGTTCCGCATCAATGAATGCTGCTACTCCACCAGCTTTTTGAGCTTCAGCAGCAATGTGTAATGATAATGTTGTTTTACCTGAGCTTTCAGGACCATAAATTTCTATGACTCTACCTTTGGGTACACCACCTATACCTAATGCAAGATCTATTGATAGTGCTCCTGTAGATATTGAAGGCACCTTTCTAACTTGGTCAGAACCAAGCTTCATTAAAGAACCTTCACCAAATTGTTTTTCTATCTGCGAAAAAACTGTATCGAGTTTTTTTGCCCTGTCTTTATCCATTATTTTCTCCTACTTATTAACAATAATTAATAACTATTTAAACATCTCTATATGACAAATTTTAATCGAACATTTGTTCGAATACAACTATTTAATTAAATTTAATAGATCCCATATACAGTTATTTACTGCTCTATTTATGATGTCTTCCCTATTCCCACGTAAATTGTGTGTGAAATTAGATATTTCACCATTTATACAGATGGATATAAATATTTCACCTATTTTATATTGACTTGAAGGAACGGGGCCACCATAGAATACAAGACATTGGATGCAATTAACGTTTCACTTGCACCTGGATTAGACACAAGCTCTTTAGCAAATGATCCCCCTGTAATGCTCTCTACTAATGATATTGTATAATTCTTTTCTTTAAGTTGCCTTAATAAAACTTTCGATGCTGGTATATTTTCATAACTTAATACATTGCCACTTAATGTTTCTTTAATTTGATTTTTAAAATTTTTTAACGCATCATCACTTACTGAATTTTTATCGATTCGTAATTTAATTATTCCCTTACTCGCTAAATAAGCGATATCTAAGCCTTCAGGTTTGAACTTATCAATCTTTTCTGCCAAAGCAGATTCCGCTTCATTAAAAAACAAAATGAATTCATAATCTTTTTCTACTTTTGTAAAGTTATCTTTTAAAAATGGTACTAACTCATCCGTTACTAGCGGTATGAACTCTCTCGGTGGACCAGGAAGTATGAATATATGTTTACTTTTGTATTCAATATAAATCCCTGGTGAAGTTCCGTTTGTGTTGTTTAATTTAGTTGCACCTGATGGGATTTCTGCTTGTTTTATATTTGTTGCAGGCATAGTCATGCCTCTACTCTCCCACCTTGACTTCATCCAGTTCAGATGATCTTCGTCAACAACAAGTTTTAAGTCAAACATTTCAGAAATGACTTCTTTTGTAAAATCATCTTCTGTAGGCCCGATTCCTCCACATGTAATAATGACATCATTATTCTCAAGTAATTCATTTACAGCATCTTGTATTAATTTTTTATCATCAGGTACAGTTTTTTCAGTTGAGAGAATAAATCCATTGTTATATAAAGCTTGCCCAAGTGATGCAAGGTTAGTATTAACAGTATCGCCAAGTAAAATCTCTGTTCCAACGCTTAAAAGTGCAATATTCACATATTTAGGATAGCAAGGTTATTCACCAATAAGATTATCATTAAGTTATGAAACGTTTCTTGCCAATATTTATCATATTTTTTATTTCCTGTTCGTATGGAGCTAGTGAAGAATTAGAAAGTGAAATACTAGAAGCGGTGTCAGAATCTACAGATGCTATTACAGAAAGTACTTTTAAATATATAGATACATCTGAAGCTGTTGTCACTGAGAATTTTACAGATAAAAAAACAATCATTATTTTCTGGGCTGATTACTGAGGCGTATGTAGGCGGGAGTTACCTGTCGTAGAAAAAGAATTAGCTAACATTTCTGATGAGTATGATGTTATTGCATTAGCACACAGTCAATACGAACCAACTATGGAATGGGTGAATGAAAATCTTAATGGAAACCTCACAATAGGGTTTTCTACTCCTGAGTTAAGAGACTATTTTAAGATTGTTGGTCAGCCAATTTCTATAGTGCTTGATACCAACGGTGAGATAATTTCTCGTACATATGGAGAAATTGATTTAACAAATTTTTAACTTAAAACGATACCCTTTAGTCTGAAACAAGTATGATGAGCTTATAAGCTAGCGGAGGAAGAATGACTAAAAAATCATTTATACTTCTACTTGTTTTATCTTTGGCTTTTGCTGCCTGCGGTGGTGCTGAAGAAGAAACTGTAGAAGAACCTGCAGTTGTTGAAGAGGCTGAAACTCTAGACGCACCAGCTACTACTGTTGCTGAAACACTAGATAAAATAACTTTCGGCTTTATTCCAAGTGCAGAACAAGCTGATCTTCAAGACAATATCAAACCATTAATGAAAGTTTTAACTGATGGTCTTGGAATTGAAGTTGAAGGATTTGTAACTAGTGACTTTTCAGGATTATTAGTTGCAATGGGATCTGGTCAAGCAGACATTGGTGCATTCAACACATTAGGTTATGTTAATGCATTGAATGTGTTCCCAACGAGAATCGAGGCAATTGCCAAAGTTGTAAGATATGGCTCTGGTTCATACCACGCTAATTTCTGGACAACAGATCCAAGTGTCTGTGATTCACCACCTGTAATTGGAGCATTTGAAAATATTGATGGTGTTCCAACACTTATTCTTGGTTCTGAAACAGAATCTCCAGATGTGAAAGCATTACAAGTGGGTTGGACCTTTGGTGATGATGGAAAGATTCCAGAAGTTAGAAATATTGACGGTGTTGACGTAACAGTCAGCCCAGGATATGCATGTGAAGCTGATTTAAATGTACTAAGAGGTGAAAAAGTATTATTTGTTGAAGAAGGTTCAACATCTGGATACCTATATCCTTCTTTACAGCTAAAAAATATGGGAATTGATTATCAAAATGATATTACTCAAGTTTTTGCTGGTTCACATGATGGAGTTATTTCAGGTCTGTATAACGGTGATGCTAAGTTTGGTGTTACTTATGACGATGCAAGAAGAACTTTAAGAAAAACCAATCCTGATGTTGGTGAAAAAGTTATAGCTATCGGTATTTCAGCTGAAATTCCAAATGACGTTGTTGCTGTAAGAAGCGATCTTCCAGAAGATATAAAATCTCAGATATATCAAATTTTGTCTGATTACATGGCTACCGAAGAAGGTGCTGCTGTAATGGATGAAATTTATGGATGGACAGATGTTGTTCCTGCAGACAATTCTGAATTTGATGTAGTTAAACAAGCTGCTGAAGAATTCGGTCTTTACGACGAATAAAACATTATTTTTAACCGGGTTGTTTTTACAGCCCGGTTAAAATTTATCTAAAATGATTAAATTTGAAAATGTAAGTGTCACCTATCCAGGTGGTGTTAAAGCCCTAAAAGATTTAGATCTCGAAATCAAAGAGGGTGATTTTATTATTATTGTCGGTCTTTCTGGAGCTGGTAAATCTACGTTGCTTAGAACAATAAATAATCTTGTTAAACCTACCAACGGAACTGTTTACTTGGAAGGTAAGGATGTTACTAATGCTAAGAAAAGAGATTTAAAGAATATTCGTTCACAAATTGGTATGATCTTTCAAACATTTAATTTAGTAAACAGATCAACAGTTTTAAAAAATGTTTTAACAGGTAGATTAAGCACTATATCTACTTTCAGATCTATATTTGGATTATGGCCAAAAGATCAAAAACAACTTGCTTTTGAAGCACTTGATCAAGTTGAGATATTAGAAAAAGCCTATGTAAGAGCATCAAACCTTTCTGGTGGTCAACAACAAAGGGTTGGTATTGCAAGAGCATTATCACAAAAACCAAAAGTAATGCTCGCTGACGAGCCTGTAGCCTCACTTGATCCTATTACTTCAAGAGTTGTTATGAATTATTTAAAAAAGATAAATACAGAATTAGGTATAACTACAATTGTAAATTTACACTTTCTTGATTTAGCAAAAGAGTTTGGAGATAGACTAATTGGCCTTAGGGATGGAAAATTAGTCTTTGATGGAAATGTTGATGGTGTATCTGATGAAGATTTTGAAAATATTTATGGACGTTCTATTAAATCTTCTGATTTAATCGGTAATGATTAATATACCTAAAAAACCACCTCCTTCGTATTTAGTTACAATTGGAATTCCATTTGCGTTGCTTTTTACAGTTTTTTCATTTCAACGAGTAGGTTTTAACCTTCAAGACTTTAGAGAAAATTTAGCAAATAGAGCAATAGTTACAGATCCTTTGTTCAATCCTAAATGGAGTTGGGCGTGGGAAAATACTGCTGATGCTATGGTAGAGACTGTTCAAATTGCAATACTTGCCAGTATCGTTGGATGTGCGTTAGCCTTACCTTTATCTTTTTATGCATCACGAGCAACAAATTTAAACAAGTATTCTTATTTTTTATACAAATCTTTTTTAAATTTAGTCAGAACAATTCCTGATTTGTTTTGGGCAATGCTTTTTACTGTTGCAGTAGGTATTGGACCGTTTGCAGGAGTTTTAGCACTAATTATGTTTTCTCTAGCAATCATGGGTAAGTTACTTTCTGAAACTATTGACAGTATAGATCCAGGACCAATGGAAGCAGCTAAAGCAACAGGTTCCACTCATAATCAAACAGTATTTACTTCAGCATTACCTCAAGTCCTTCCAAACTTTACAGCATATTTTCTATATATCTTCGAATTGTGCATTAGAGCAAGTGTCATTCTTGGTTTAGTAGGTGCTGGTGGTGTTGGTAGGATTATTGAGACTCAGAGAATATTTTTAAGGTTCGATAGAATCTCACCAATCATTGTCATCATTCTTGTTGTAGTTATATTAATTGAACAGTTCAGCGTATGGATAAGAAGAAGGATATTATGAACATACCTAAGCAACCAATTAGTCAAAGAATTTTAAAATATACTTTAACTACTGCTATTGTTTTTGCTTCATTATGGTCAGCAGCTGGACTTGAAATAACAATAGAAAGAATTTTAGACGCACCTAGACAAATTGGAATACTAGTGGGAGCAATGTTTCCGTTAGACACTAGTCAAGAAGCTATAGATAGAATCATACCAAAAGTGTTTGAATCTCTATTTATTGCGTGGGCTGGTACAGTAATTGGAGCAATTTTTAGCTTCCCTGTTTCATTCTTAGCAGCGCAAAATGTAGCAGTTGGAGCTGTGAGTAGAATTACTAAACAAATATTAAACGCTATTCGTGCATTTCCAGAATTGATACTAGCTTTTGTATTTCTACCAATAACTGGCCTAGGAGCATTTACAGGAACATTAGCTTTAGGAATTCACTCTATTGGAACACTTGGAAAACTATCATCAGAAGTAATAGAAGGAATTGACGAAGGACCTCTTGAAGCAATTAAATCTTCTGGTGGTTCAAAAATAAATGAACTTATTTTTGGTGTAATTCCACAAGTCATGCCAACAATTACTTCATATTGGCTGTACAGATTTGAAATAAACTTAAGAGCTTCAGCAGTTCTTGGTGTTATTGGTGCTGGAGGTGTTGGGCAAGAGTTAATAAATCAATTAAGATTTAGGGATTTTCCTAGAGCAGGAACAGTATTAATCTGTACAATTGCTTTAGTTTTAATTGCAGATGCTATATCAGCTTCAATTAGAAATAGAATTATTCAAGGAAAAGTAGTTAAGAGTTAATTACTCTTCGAACCAATTTTCCTCTGACGAATCTTGAGGCTCTTCTGTAGAAGTTTCATCTTCAGATGTGTCCACTTCAGATTGATCATCTAAAGAAGTTAAAAGACTAGTTTCGAATTCTTCAACAGTTATTAATACTTCTCTAGCTTTTGACCCTTCAGAAGGACCAACAATACCTTGTGCTTCAAGTATGTCCATCAATCTACCAGCCCTTGCAAAACCAACTCTTAATTTACGTTGAAGCATAGATGTTGAGCCAAGTTGTGAGCGTATTACTAGTTCTTTAGCGGTTGCTAATAACTCTTCATCTTCACCAAAATCTTCAGATGATGATGTAGAACTAGTTTTTTGTTCCTCTGTAACCGCTGGATTATAAACTGCTTCTTTTTGATCTTTCACCCATGAGACAACATCTTTAATTTCACCTTCAGTTACCCATGCACCTTGGATTCGCTCTAATCGTGGGTTTGAAGCTGTAACAACTAACATATCACCCAATCCAATTAATTTCTCTGCACCGGATTGATCTAGAATAACTCTTGAATCTGTTGTGGATGCTACTGAAAATGCAAGTCGTGAAGGTATGTTTGCTTTCATAACACCAGTGATAACATCTACTGATGGTCTCTGTGTAGCAACTACTAAATGTATACCAATTGCTCTTGCCATTTGAGCAAGTCTTACAATTGCAGATTCTACTTCCCTACCAGCAACCATCATCAAGTCATTTAACTCATCTATAAATACAACTATGTATGGGAATCTATCAAACTTTTCTTCATCAAGTAGACCAGCATCATATTTTTCGTGATAACCATATTTTTCGTGATAACCATTAATATCTCTAACTTGACCATCAGCTAATAAATCATATCTTCTGTCCATCTCTGAGACAGCCCAACCAAGTGCATCAACAGCTTTTTTAGGATTTGTAATGACCTTAGTAAGCAAGTGTGGAACATTGTTGTACTGACCTAGCTCAACTCTTTTCGGATCAACCATAACCATTTTTACTTCATCTGGATTAGTTCTTACTAGAAGTGATGTGACGATTGAGTTAATGCATGAGGATTTACCAGCTCCAGTTTGACCAGCAATTAGTACGTGTGGAAGTTCAGATAGATTTAGTAATCTTGGTTTTCCAGATATGTCTAAACCTAGTCCAACATTTAATGGATGTTCAGAACTGGAAGCTTCTTTTGAAGAAAGTACATCACCAAGTGAAACGAGCTTTCTTTGCCTGTTTGGAATCTCGATACCAATAGCGCTTCTTCCAGGAATTGGTGCGAGTAATCGTACGTCTGGAGTAGCTAATGCATAAGCAATAT
>LUMR01000472.1_pt1 | contig 23035 bp, 24 predicted proteins | sample 730041 | NCBI WGS metagenome assembly LUMR01 (sample SAMN03860258, study PRJNA289734) | marine metagenome | biome: seawater column; feature: ocean; material: water; isolation source: Red Sea water column Station 12 - depth 10m | place: Saudi Arabia: Red Sea | collected 2011-10-15 | depth 10 m | reverse complement strand
AATTAAAGCTGATAGAAGTCGCTAAGAGATTGAAAAATGATGAAAGAAAAGTTGTTAGAACAAAGGCTCAAAAAATTTTAGAAGATAACTAGTCTTGTTTGTTTTGTAGCTTCTGCTTTTTTATTGGACTGGAACCAGTTTCTAAAATTTCTTTATAAGCTTTATCAAAAGCCTCTAACTGCCAACCTGACATTCTTGATCTGCTTATTTCAATTACTTGTTTTTTCTCTTCATCTGTAAATTTTGACCACTTAGCTATTTCAGGCGTAGTCCTTGCACATCCATAGCATAAGTCACTACCAGGATCTGTTACACAAACACTTATACATGGCGAAGGAATTGTCATAATGAGATATTAATGCTTTTGTATTTCTTTAATTAATCCATTTGAAGCAATCTCTAATGAGCTTTTTGGATCACTGACACCTTCAGGACCACATTGGAAATAGCTTGTAAAAATATCTTCATTTTTTGCTGTATACTGCCCACCCAAAAAATACCTACGTCCTTTAAAATTTTTCAACAACTCTCCAATTATTTTTCCTTCTAATGATGATTCATCAAATTTTCCTTCACAAAAGATACCAATGTCATAATTTCCTAATTGATTAATTAAATTTGTTTCCTTTAAAAAGTATTTTGCACCGTTTTCAATTTCACAGCCAAGAATTTGATTTAATGTAAATGTTAAACCACCAGCTGCTCCTGAGTTAATTTCAGTTGGATTTAAACCTAAAATAAGCTCTTTATCAATTAGTGTTATCAATCTCTCAACCTCTAATTTGTGTTTCTCAATATCTTTCTCAGATAAACCTTTTTGAGGTCCAAAAATATCAAAAGCTGAATTCTCACCAAGCAAAGAAATATTGGTATCACTTAAAATTCTATTTTCTAAATTAGATTTAAAATTTGTTGCTTTAACTTGATCTATATAAGAAAAGTCTTTGGGAACAGGATTTACTATAATTTCACCATTAGAGATGAATTCCATACCCAACTTACTTAAGAGGCCTATTCCAAAATCAATAGTTTTTGAGCCACCTGTTCCAAGAACTTCTGTTTTTTGAACTGCCTCAAGCAAACATCCTGTATTTATCGACATGGATTCATTTTCTGAATCAACACCAATTAATTTAGCTGATTCAAAAAAAACACTCCCATTTATGTTTAATGATTCAACTACTGAGAGAGAATTATCACAATTCAAAGCTTCAAAACTTTCATGAGTTTGAAAATTGTGACTTTTAAAAATTTCTGTACTTTCTTGCCCACCATCAGTAACGCTGAAAAAGTCTGCATTAATATTTGAATCCAAAAACTTACTTTGAACAATATTAAGCACTTCTATGGCGCTTAACGTCCCAGAAAACTTATCACTAAAGACAGCAATATTCATGTATGTATTTTATTTAATTCTTAGTAAGTTGCCAGCATATTTAAACTAGGAAAGTATGAAAATAGGATTTTTAACAGATGTTGATGGATACAGGGCCCCAATACACCCTGAATCTATTGAGAAATATTCATTCGATGTTCATTTGGAGAAAAATATAAAACAATAAAGGAACTTAAAGAAGGAGCAGTTCTTATTGGTATATTTGATTTTGATAAGATCGAAGAGATAAAAAGTTTAAGACCTGATCTAAAAGTACTAAGTTTTTTTAAACTTCCTAGGATCTCAAGAGCTCAAAACCTAGACGCACTTTCTTCTCAGGCAAACTTGCTTGGATACGCCTCAGTCTTACGAGCAGCAAAAGAGACATCAGACGTTGTACCAATGATGACAACTGCAGCAGGAAATATACAGCCGTCAAAAGTATTAATTCTTGGAGTAGGAGTTGCAGGCCTTCAAGCAATTGCCACTGCAAAAAGACTTGGGGCTAGAGTGTGGGCTTTTGATATTAGAAAAGATGCCAAGGACCAAGTGGAGTCTTTAGGTGCTAAATTTGTTGAAGCAAGTACTGAAGCTCAAGATAGCGTATACGCACAAGAAGTCTCAGAAGAAGAGAACCAGAAAATTCAAGAAGCATTAAAGAAACAAGTAATTGATAGTGATATTGTTTTAACATTTGCTCAAATACCAGGAAAGAAAGCACCTGTCTTGATTGAAAAGTCAACTGTTGAAAACATGAAAGAGAATTCTGTAATTATTGACCTAGCTGCTGGTACTGGTGGAAACTGTGAAGGCACAGAGGTGAACAAAGTTGTTGAGATTAATGGTGTAAAGATAGTTGGTGAAACAGATATCTTAAACACTGTTAAACATGCAGCTACAAAGCTGTATTCAGAGAATGTAAGAAATTTAATTGAAATGTATATAGAAAATAGTGACGATGAGATTTTTGTGGAGATGAGTTCATAATGGAAGCAACGTTCTTACTTACATTGTTGATAACGTTTTTAGCAAGCTTTATTGGATATGAACTTATATCTAAAATTCCACAGACATTACACACTCCGTTGATGTCTGGTTCCAATGCTATTTCTGGAATTACATTGATTGCAGCAATTCTTATATACCCAGAAGTAGGAGAGTCTCAATTACTTAAAATTATTGTTTTAATTGCAATAGCATTTGCGACTCTTAATATTGTTGGCGGGTTTTCAGTGACTGGTCGAATACTAGAAATGTTTAAGAAAAATGATTGAAATAATACTACTTGTCTCATCTATTTTATTTATCTTTGCTTTGAAGCTATTTGGAAGACCTTCAACAGCACATAGAGCAAATACATTTGCTATGTTGGCTATGGCACTAGCTGTCTTTAGTGCTTTTAATTTTGATTTTTCAAAATATGATTCTGCTTTTTACATCACAATTGTTGTTTCAGGACTTCTTGGAGTTTTAATATCAAAAAGAGTTCAGATGACACAAATGCCAGAACTAGTTGGTTTATTTAATGGCTTTGGTGGAGGAGCTTCCGGTGCAATTGCATATGTAGAGCTATCCGGTAATTCTTTACCACTTTCTGATGTTTTCGTAGCAATCTTTTCAATGGTTATTGGAATATTTACATTCTCGGGAAGCCTTGTGGCTGTAATGAAACTACGTGGCAAACTAAATAACTTCAATAAAAAATTAGCAGATATATTTTCAGTGTTTCTACCTACGATAATTGTTATTCCAGCTGTTTTAGAAATGGATGACCTTTTAATGGAATTTATTATATTAGTTGCATTAATTGCTGGAGTTATAAGAGTTGCCGTCATTGGTGGAGCAGACATGCCAGTTGTCATAGCATTCTTAAATTCGCTATCTGGAATTGCTGCAATGTCAGCAGGCTTTATTGTAAATAGTATTATTTTGATTGTAGCTGGCGCCTTAGTGGGCGCATCAGGAATAATTCTTACACTCCTTATGTGTGCTGCAATGAATCGTACGCTTCGAGACGTTCTTAAAGGTGGTTTTGGAACTACAACTATTAACAATGAATATGAAAAAGATCCAATTAGCACTTTGCCAGAAGATGTTGCAATCCAGCTAAGCTATGCGGAATCTGTAGTTATTGTTCCAGGATATGGAATGGCAGTAGCTCAAGCACAGGCTGCAGTTAAAGAATTAACAAATACCTTAAAAGATAAAAACATTGAAGTGAAGTTTGCTATACATCCAGTTGCTGGAAGAATGCCTGGACATATGAATGTACTCTTAGCTGAGGTAGATATTGACTACGAAGATATGTTTACATTAGAAGATATAAATTCTGAGTTTTCCTCAACAGATGTTGTAATAGTTCTTGGAGCAAATGATGTTGTTAATCCATTAGCCAGAACTGATGAAGATTCGCCTATTTATGGAATGCCAATATTAGATGTTGACCTAGCAAAACAAGTTATTGTGATAAAAAGATCTATGTCACCAGGCTATGCAGGTATTGCAAATCCATTATTTATTAACGACAATGCAAAAATGCTTTTTGCAGATGCAAAAGAAGGATTAGAAGATATAATTAAGTCTTTTGAACTAGTTTAAGGATAAATTAAAAATTATGTCATTAATCGATGGTGTATACACAGATTTAGAAAAACCACTACTTTATATTCATATTTTTGCTGGGTTTGTGTCTTTGGGAACAGCTTACCTAATATTATTTCTGAAAAAAGGGGACAAACGTCATAAAAAGTATGGAATGTATTACGTCTATGGTATGTCAATTATTTTTGTAACCGCTATACCACTCAGCATGATGGGTGTTGTGCAACCATTTTTGTTTGCTATTGCAATTTTTTCCTTTTATTTTGCTTTTGCTGGATATAGACAAGCAAAAATACGAACTGGCGCAAGGGAAAATGTGGATAAAGCTCTCACATTGCTAATGTTCATTGCCGGAGTATTGTTGTTTCTAAACGCAGCAGGACTAATCAATTATGGTTTTTATGGTCAGTTTGAAGGTATGAATACTATATCAATAATTTTTGGAATTGGATGTATGTATATCACAGCATATGATCTCAACAGATATAGAAAAACAGATAAACCAAATTTTTACGACTCATTTAAATCTTATGCTCGCTGGAACAATTGCTGCTACTACCGCATTTATCAGTACTATTGAATTGTTTCCACAGGAGTGGATGAACTGGGCAATGCCGAATGTATTTATTGTTCCAGTTATTGTGTATTTCTCTAGAAGAGAGTTGGCTAAAAAGGCTCAGTAAGTAGTATTTCTTTTATGAGTGATGCACTTAAACAATCAAAAAATTTAATATTTTTTACTATTCTTTACAACTTAATTGAGGGTATTTTTGCATTATCAGTGGGTTTTAGTGAAAACTCTACTGCTCTTCTTAGTTTTGGAATAGATAGTTTTATAGAGATATTTGCATCAGGTGTTGCATTACTAGGAATATCAAATAGTAAAAAAATTAATGAAGAGACTGCTGAGAGATATATTGCCTATTCATTTCTTTTCCTGATATTTTTTATACTTGCTAAATCTTCATATGATTTACTCAATAATAAAGCCAACGAAATAACTTATATTGGAATCATAATTGGTGTTATCACAATACTCATTGAAGGACCCCTATCGTATAAAAAGTTGAAATTAGGTAGAAAACTCAATAATGTTGTCATTATCGCTGAAGCTAAAGAGACATTGTTTTGTTTGAATCTGGCTGTATTAGTAATTATCGGTGTTGGTGTTAATTACTTTTTTGATATTTGGTACTTTGATTCTGTCGCTGCATTGCTGATGATTCCATGGTTATTTAAAGAGTACAGAGAACATAAGTAGATAAATCTTTACTTTATGCTTTTAGCTAATTGGAGTACATCTCTCATTGTTTTGACAATCTCATCAGCTTTGTAATATTTTCTGAATAGAACTTTTCTCGAATTTACAAATGCATCCTCTACTCTTAGTCTTCTTAGATTCTTCTTTGATGCCTCTATAAGTATAAATAGGTCTGTCAGATACTCATCATCTCCATCAAACTCACCTCGCCAATTAATCTTCAATCCCATATCAAAGCTCTCTGGAAAAAAAGCAAAGAAAGAGACATATGTTGTTGAGGACTTACCGTGTGTTCTTGTATAGACTTCTACTTCACAGTTATATCCATCTAATTCACCAAATATTCTTTTCTTTCTGAATATGTTTTTAGAGGGTATATAAGTAAAACCTAAAGTTTTTGAAGCAGTTGAAAGGGCATTATTTATCCTTTTATTTGAGGCAACGATTAGCCATATAATTCCAACTATAAATAAGGCTGGTATTGCAATTGCAATAACTTTTTCCATAGTTGAATTCTAGAGTTATATATTTTTGAAAATGTAGCGATTGAAAGTTTTCATTTTCTCTGTCCAATTATCTTTGTAGTAATGTTGAACAGTACCTGCAACAGATGAGAGTAGAGCGTTACCATCTTGTGGTGTAAAGCAGTATCCGGTGAGTACATTGTCTTTTACATGAAGTGACTGCTCGGCAACAATGCCATGAGATAATAATCTTCCGTGATAGCCGTGATCCCTACCAAAAGAAAAGACTTTGTTCGATGACATTTTCTCAGTTGCCATTAAAAACTCACTGCTATAAAGATTTTCCATTATCTCTTCATGCTGTATTGTGTCAGTAAAACGTAATGTAAACCATAAAGTGTGCATGTATTGTGTTGGCAATTTTATCGCTGAAGAAAATAAGTTTAATTCTTTTCCTTCTTGGGCAAATAATTCGTGCACGTCTCTTGCATGATGTGTGCCAAACTCTTGATTTGAATGCTTTGTAATAGTTGGTGATGGAGAAAATGAGTCATTTTGTGAGACATCATTAGCCCTTCGCAAACAAACAAATTGACCTTCAACAAGTTCACGACTCTGATCTAAAGCAAAAGTCTTCACTATTGATGCAATATTATGCGTATTACAAGATGCAATAAGATATCTATTTGAATCATTTTCAAGAACATCATTATTTATACCCCAAGCAAAAAATGGACCAAACCCATGCTCAGAACCTTGCGCCATAAATCTTTTTGATTGATCAAGAGATGAGTATATATTCTCCCAGTTGTCGTTGCCACTTGGAGTACAGTCAATAATGACATCTACATCTTCATATGCATTGTCTACATCTTCAATATTTGTAAATCCTAATTTCTTAAAATCTGATAAAGCATCTGAAGTTGAAACTATCTTCGCACCTTTTCTAAGCAAAGCTTCAACTTTCCCTTTTTCATCTGAAAGAGGAGTTCTTTTAAAAAATACAACATTATCTAAACCAAGTGCATCTTTGTGTTCTGCTAGCAGACCGATAAGAGGTTCTCCAATAGTACCCGTACCAATAACCATGACATTTTTAGACATATTGTTTCCCCCCTATATAATTAAAGGATAGAGGGGGGAGATTTTTAATTTGCGCCATGGAAAATAAACTAATTTTTGAATTCTCTAAAAATAAAACCGATGGTGACTCGTCTCTTAATAATCTTCTTGGTGGTAAAGGTGCAAACTTGGCTGAAATGTCAAATATGGGAATCCCTGTACCTCCAGGTTTCACAATCACAACAGAAGTCTGTAACTACTTTACGGAAAATAAAAAGCTTCCAGATAATTTAGATACGGAGATTAAAGAATCAGTACATAAGCTTGAGAGCTTTTCTGATAAAAGTTTTGGTGGTGCAGGCACTCCTCTTTTACTATCTGTAAGGTCTGGTGGAAGAATCTCTATGCCAGGGATGATGGATTCAATTTTAAATATTGGACTAAACGATGGTAATGTATCTCAACTAGCAGAAGCATTTAATGATGAGAGGTTTGCTTTAGATTCATACAGACGCTTAATACAAATGTATGCAAATGTTGTTTTAGGAGTTGAACATGAACGATTTGAGGCTGTAATAGCAAACAAAAAACGTATGGACAATGTTGAATCTGATGCAGATTTTAATGTTGATCAGCTCAATTGGATAATCAATGCTTACAAAAACACAGTCGAGAGGTTTACCGATGCTGTATTTCCTCAAGAACCATATGAGCAACTCATAGGTGCAATCGAAGCAGTTTTTAATAGCTGGCAAAACAAACGAGCTGTTACATACAGAAAAATAAATAATATTCCTGATGCATGGGGTACAGGCGCAACAGTACAGACAATGGTCTTTGGAAATCTCAATGATAAATCAGGTACAGGAGTTGCTTTTACAAGGAATCCATCGAATGGGGATAAAGAACTGTATGGGGAGTATTTAATCAATGCTCAGGGAGAAGATGTCGTAGCTGGTATAAGAACTCCACATCCGATAAAGAAAAATAAAAAAGTCGAACAAGAATCACTAGAATCTAAATTTCCAAAAGCATATAAAGAGATTTTAGAAATTTCAACAAAATTAGAAAATCACTTTAAAGAAGTTCAAGATATTGAATTCACTATTGAGAATGAAGATATCTACTTACTTCAAACTAGAAAGGCAAAAAGAACTGCTCAAGCAAGTGTAAAAATTGCGATTGATATGCAAAATGAAGGAGTTGTTACAAAAGAAGAAGCTATAACAATGGTTGACGCAAACAGCATCACTAACCTATTACATCCACAGTTTGTAGATTCTCAAGGAAAAGAGTTATTTAATAAAGCTTTAAATGCTTCACCTGGTGCTGCAGTTGGTGAGATTGTGTTTGATGCTGACAAGGCTGAAGAGGAAGCAAATAAAGGAAGAGACGTTATTTTAGTGAGGGATGAAACAAGCCCTGAAGATATTCACGGAATGCATTCCTCTGTTGGGATTTTGACAACCAAGGGTGGAATGACGAGTCATGCAGCAGTTGTTGCTAGAGGCATGGGTAAACCCTGTGTTGTAGGCGCAGAAAGTTTGATTATTGATAACTCTTCAAAAACTATTTCAAATGGCACAATATCTTTAAACGAAGGTGACATAATATCAATTGACGGCGGTCTAGGTGAAGTATATATTGGTCAACTTGAATCTGAGCCACCAAAACCTTCTTTAGAATTTAATACACTCATGGATTGGTGCGATGAGTTTAAAAGTCTAAAAATTCGTGCAAATGCAGAAACAATTACCGATACAAAAAAATCGTTAGAGTTTGGTGCTGAAGGAATTGGTTTATGCAGAACTGAGCACATGTTTTTTGAAGGAGACAGAATTATACCTATGCGTGAAATGATTATGTCAGATACAAAACAGGGCAGAGAGAGAGCATTAAGCAAATTAATCACATATCAAATTTCAGATTTTGAAGCACTATTTTTGCTTCTAAAAGACAAGCCAATAACAGTTAGGCTACTTGATCCACCGATGCATGAATTTTTACCAAAAAGTGATATCGAAATGACCGATCTCGGAAATGCCATTGGTGTATCACCAGCACATATAAGAGAGATGTTAGTAAAGCTATCAGAGAGCAATCCTATGCTTGGCCACAGGGGAGTTCGACTTGGCTTAAGTTATCCTGAAATTTACGAAATGCAAGTAGAGGCAATTCTTAGAGCTGCTTACAACCTAAATAAAAATGAAAAGCTAAATGTTTCACCTGAGATAATGATTCCATTGGTTATGAATGCTGAAGAATTAAGTCAAATGAAAGACTATCTGATTGAAAAAATAAGTCAATTAGAAGAGGAGTTGAGCTTTACTTTTGACTTCACAATTGGAACAATGATTGAATTGCCAAGTGCTGCTTTAAATTCTTCATCTATTGCAGAACATGCAGACTTCTTTTCTTTTGGAACAAATGATTTAACACAGACAACACTTGGTTTATCAAGAGACGATGCTTCAAAATTTCTTAACACATATGTAGAAAATGATATTTTTTCAGAGGACCCCTTTGTATCAATTGATCAAGGGTCCGTTGGAAGAGTTGTAGAGATGTCAGTTAGTGAAGGTAAAAGTTCTAATAAAGATTTAAAAATAGGTGTATGTGGTGAGCATGCAGGTGAAGCAAATTCAATAAAATTCTTTAATACTCTAGAAATCGACTATATTTCGTGTTCTCCTTTTAGAATTCCAACAGCTAAACTCGCTGCAGCTCAAGCTGAAATAATTAAAACTAATTAATTATAAGTTTTGCTATTTTAAGATATAATTGCCTTTATGAATTACAAATTAATTAACAGACTAGATCCATTAATTTACTTGGGCTTAGTTTTGGTTGGATTTATTTTACCTGAGGTTGTTTATAGGATATTTTTATTCGATTTTACAGCAGTTCTTACTGAGAATGAGGCGATGATAGTTCGTTCTATTGGTGCACCACTTTATTTTGCTGCAATGGCCTTCTTTTTGCTTGGTGGCAATGCCGAGAATGGTAAACAGTTAAACATAATAAGATATAGTGGCGGTCTTGGATTGATAGCTTTTGCTGTATTTACTGATTTCAACGGATTCTTTCTTTTCGGATTAGTTGAGATTGGATTAGCAGTTGTAACAGGCAATTCTATAAAAAAAGAAGAGCAAGCTTCAGGTAGCTACACAACTGAAGAACAATAAAAGATATTATTTCCTGATACATATTAACTATTTAATTGGTCAAATATTTATAGGACAAATATGATTTTAAAAGATAAAAAATTTCTCATTACTGGAATTCTTACAGACAAAAGCATAGCTTATGCATCAGCAAAAATTGCTATTGAAAATGGAGCCACGGTTGTAGCAACAGGTTTTGGTAAAGGCCTCCGCATTACCGAAAGAGCAGTAAAAAGACTTTCTGATGATATAAACGTATATTCAATGGATATTGAAGACCAATCAGAAGTAGATCAAGCAGTTAAAAGTATTGAGAAGGATATTGGTTCTCTAGATGGAATTTTACATGCAATAGCATTCTCACCAACAGAGGCTATGGGTGGAAATTTCTTAAATACTAATATTGCAGATGCTGTTAAAAGTTTCGAAATTTCTGCATTTTCTCTAAAAACTTTAGCTACATCTTTCCAGCCAATTCTTAACAATCCTTCTTCAATTGTTGCTTTAGATTTTGATAATTCACAGGCATGGCCTGGCTATGATTGGCAAGGTGTTGCAAAATCTAGTTTGCAATCAATTGTTAGGTATCTTGCATACTATATGGGAAAAGATGGGGTTAGAGTGAACGCTGTTGCTTCTGGCCCTTTAGCAACTACAGCGGCAAAAAATATTCCGGGATTTTCAGAAATGAATGAAGAATGGGACCAAAGAGCTCCACTTGGTTGGGATACTAAGGATCCAGAACCTGTAGCAAAGGTTGTAAACTTTTTACTTTCTGATTTATCTGAAGTTGTAACTGGAGAGATTATACATGCTGATGGAGGAGTTCACTCAATCGGCGGGTCAATGCTTCCTAAGTAGTTAGGTTTTTGAAAAAACAAGCACTCCATTGTGACCACCAAAACCAAAAGAATTCGACATAGCAATATTCATATCTTTATTAACTGCATTATTGGGAGTGTAGTTTAAATCACATTCCTGATCTTTATTATTTAAATTAATTGTTGGAGGAATTACACCATTTTGAAGAGAGAGTATGCAAACCATTGACTCAAAAGCTCCGGCACCACCAAGAAGATGTCCAGTCATGGATTTTGTTGAAGAAATATCAACTTCGTAGGCTTTGGTACCAAATAATGTCTTGATTGCAGAAGTCTCATTTTTATCATTTGCTGGTGTAGATGTTCCATGTGCATTAATATAATCAACATCATCCACAGATAAACTAGCATCTTTCAACGCTTTATCCATAGCTCGAACTGCACCTTCTCCACCTTCAGCAGGAGCTGTTATATGGTGAGCATCAGTTGTAGATCCGTAACCAACAACGTAACCATAAATTTTAGCATCACGACTCTTAGCAGATTCCTCACTCTCTAATATCAAAACAGTTGAACCTTCAGCCATAACAAATCCATCTCTATTTTTATCAAAAGGACTACAGGCTTCAGCAGGTGTATCATTTTTTGTAGAGAGTGCTCTTATTTGGGCAAAAGCACCAATTGTCATTGGTGTAGTGCCTGACTCTGTGCCTCCAGCTACTACGATGTCAACAATTCCATTTTCAATCATATTTTTTGCTTCACCAACTTCAATCATATTTTTTGCTTCACCAACAGCATTTGCCGATGCAGCGCATGCAGTTGTAATTGTTAGCGATGGTCCCTCTATTCCAAACTTAATTGCAACCTGTCCTGTACTAGAGTTAGGCATAATCTGAGTAATTGCAAGAGGGTTAATTCTAGACGCCCCTCTTTCATCATAGGTTCTAACGGCATTCTCAGTGGCTCCGATACCACCAATTCCAGTACCAAAAACTATTCCAACATTGGATCCTAGCCTTTCCTCTGTATTGAAGTTGGCATCTTTTAAAGCCTGTTCTGTTGCATAAATAGATAAATGAGCAGATCTGTCGAGTTTTCTTGCATATTGTTTACCCATATATTCATTTGCATCAAAATCTTTTACTTCTCCAGCAAATTTAACTGGAAGGTCTTCGGTATCAAACGAGGTTATATAATCTATACCTGAAACACCATTGATTAACTTTTCCCATGAATCTTGTACATTATTTGCAAGGGGATTAATTGTCCCAAGACCAGTTACTACGACACGCCTCTTAGACATGATGTGAATTATATTTTTGAATGAAGTAGATTTACAGCTTGGCCTACTGTTGAAACATCAGCAAGCTCTTCATCATCAATTTCAATATCGAATTCGTCTTCAAAAGCCATAACGACTTCAACTATTCCTAATGAATCAATTTCTAAATCTTCTTCCAACTTTGCATCCATTGTTACTTTTGATTCATCTATTCCTAGGTCTTCAACAAAAAGACCCTTTACTTTGTCAAAAACTTCATTTGTTTCCATAATTACTCCCTAATTACGTTGTTAAACCACCATCTACTGGTATAACTTGTCCTGTTATATATTCTGACTCGTCATTGCATAAAAAAGATACTATGTTTGAAATATCTTCTGGCTTACCTATGCGTTTAATTGATAGTTGCTCTATAATATTTTCCTTATTTTGATCATCTAGAAAAGAAGTCATGTCTGTTTCAATATATCCCGGGGCAACTACATTTGACGTTATATTTCTTGAACCCATTTCTTTGCTTATCGATTTTGCCAATCCTATTAATCCAGCTTTTGAAGCAGCATAGTTTGCCTGACCCTGGTTACCTGATAATCCAACTACGGAAGATATGAACACAATTCTTCCCCATTTATTTTTCATCATAAGCTTTATAGCTCTTTGTGATGTATAAAAACTTCCTGTTAGGTTTGTTTGAATTACTTCAAGCCACTCATCTTCCTTCATTCTCGGCAATATATTGTCTTTTGTAACTCCCGCATTATTGATTAAAACATCTACAGAGTTGTACTCTTTTTCTATTCTTGTAAAGGCATTATCTACAGATTCAGCATCAGATATATCAATCTGAACTGTACTTGCGCTTCCACCAGCAGCGACAATTTCTTTAACAACATCATTGGCTTTGTCTTCTGAGTTAGCAAAACCAACTACCACATGAAAAGTTTTTCCAAGTGCCAAAGCAATAGCACTTCCTATGCCCCTAGAGCCTCCTGTTACAAATGCTGTTTTCATATCAGATCTAGTTTGTCAGGAATTTGATACTCAATAGCTCTTCTAATCGTATCAACTGCTTTTCCATCAAAATCAGGAAGCTTAGCATCAGAAGTATTGATTGGAGTAGTTCTCTTACCTAAACGTACTGCGCATGCGCCCCAAGAAAGTCCAGCACCAACTGCTGTAAAAACAGCAACTTCGCCACCTTTAATTTCGCCTTCTTCTAATGCATCAACTAAAGCTGTTGGTATTGAGGCAGCTGAAGTGTTCCCGTACTTATGAACCTTTTTTATTGTCGTTGCGTTAGGTAATTTCAACATTTTTTCTAAACCTTCAACAATTCTTAAATTCGCTTGATGTGGAATTAATATATCTACATCTTCTTTAGTTAAACCAGATTTAGTAATCACTTCATCTGACGCTTTTGCCATGGCTCTTATTCCACCTTTGAAAATTTCTTGTCCATCGAATGTCCATGTAACTCTTGCAGCTTCATCTGTTTTAAACCTATCCATAGCTGATCCAAAGTTCGGAACCTCCAGAATTTCCAACTTATCTGAACTTAGTCCATTTACAAAAGAAAATATTTCACCATCTTCGGAATCTTTGCTTTCTTCTACAACAACAGCTCCTGCACCATCTCCAAAAAGAACAGCAGTGTTTCTATCAGACCAATCTAGTAACCATGTAATATGCTCTGAACCAATAACTAAAGCTCGTTTATACAAACCACTTTCAACAAAAGCTTTTCCTTGCTCCAAAGCATAAACAAAACCGGCACATGCTGCATTGACATCATATACTGCAGCATTAACTGCACCTAATTTTTTCTGCACATGAGCTGCTGCAGATGGAACTATGCTATCAGGAGTACAAGTTGCAAGTATTACAACATCAATATCCTCTGGTGTTAATCCCGCACACGCTATTGCATGGTGACCAGCAACTGTTGCCATATCAGAATTGTTTACATGGCAAAATCTTCTCTCCTGTATTCCGGTCCTTTGCTGAATCCATTCATCTGAAGTGTCCACAAAAACTGCTAAATCATCATTTGTCATGATGTTATCAGGTGCGCATTTACCCCAACCGGTAATTGTTGATTTCAAAAATTTCTCCTATTTAAATATCGTTTAAAGAGTCTAACGAATTAACTACCTTAACACTCTTACTAGATATAGACTTTTTAACCATCCCAGCAGTTACATTTCCAGGTCCGATATGATACCAGCTTTCAGGTTGTTCAAACTTCTCAATATTTAATATCTGGTTATAAAACATAACACTATTGTCTATTTGATTTACCAACCGTTCTTTAATTGTTGAAACTTCTGCGATCTTTGCATCAATATTCATATAAACACTAAATTGACCATCTCTTAATTCAATTTGTTCAATTACTTTCTCAACTTCCTTTTTTGCAGAAGAGACTACTGGAGAATGGAATGCACCTGCCACATCAAGTGGGATAACTCTTTTTGCATCTAAATCTTTAGGGTTCGATTTCAAATAATTAATATCTTCGTGAGATCCGCCAATAACAATTTGAGAAGCATCATTGTAGTTTGAAATATTTATACCTATACCTTGTTCAATCAAACCCTCCACAGCCTTAATTGTTGCCTCTAAATTTGAAGTAAGCACTGCAGCCAGAGTTGTATTCGATCCCTCTACAGCTTCCTGCATCGCCTTACCTCTTATAGCAATAATTTCTAGTGCATCTTTATAACTCAAAATTCCTGAAAGCGATAGAGCTGTGTATTCACCAAGCGAATGTCCGATACCTACTTTAGGTAAACCAATTTTTTCAATTACTTCTAAGCCATAGCAATATGAAATAGCAAAAATGTATGGTTGCGCAATGTTTGTTTTTGTTACCTCTTCTTGATTACCTTTTAATATAATTTCCTCTAATGACCAACCAAGGGTCTCTTCAAAATCATCAATTAGTAAATTTGAGTATTTGTCTAGCAACTCTTTACCCATTCCGGCTTGTTGAGAGCCTTGTCCGGGAAACATTGCAACCCAACTCATTTGTCTAATTCTGATATGGCAAAAGCAATTGCCTTATCCTCTTCGTGAGATAAAGAAATATGAATATTAAATATATTCATTTGTTTAGCTAAATCTTTAGCTTTTCCATATAGAATTACTTCTGGCTTACCCCCACCAGTTATTTCAATATCTTTCCAGTTAATTTGTCTCCAACCTTTTCCTAAAGATTTCATAATGGCCTCTTTTGCAGCAAATCTTGCACTTAATCTTTTTGCTGGATCAGAAAATCTTTTTGAATACAAAATTTCATTAACCGTAAAGCATCTATTCTCAAATTTACTTCCTGATTTTTCTAACAGAGATCGAACTCTTTTTATATCAACCTGGTCAACACCAATACCAAAAATCATTAGAATCTTGTTTCTATCTCCACTAAAAGATCACCTTTTTTTACAGCTTGTCCTTTTTGAACATTGTAAGTTTTTATAACTCCATCAATAGGTGAAGTTATCACATTCTCCATTTTCATAGCTTCAAGAACAAATAAGGATTCACCTTTTTTAACTTTTTTACCCTGCTTCGTCATAGTTTCCATAATTGTTCCCTGCATTTCAGCAAAAATCAATCCTGGATTTCTAATATTTCCTGTCAGATCCATTCCAATTTTCTTTGGTCTTTGTGGAGCAAGAGTTGGATTGTTATTGTCATCAAGAGAAATTTTTACTTTACTTGGCCTATCTGACGAAATTTCTTCATCTTCAATATCACGAATTTCAAAATTTTCTTCAAGAAACTTTACGTGAATTTGACTATTTATAAATTCTTTAGTTTTTAAAATATCAGCGAGCACATTTATTGTTGTTGGGATTCCTCCAATGATATATTCCTCTAAACACCTTATACCTTTTGATCTTGCTTCTTCTCTTGAGACCCCCCAGACAATAAGTTTCGAAATTAGATTGTCATAAAAATGTGTTATTTGCGTTCCAGTTCTTGCCCATCCATCGACACGCACACCATTTCCAGTCGGTTCTCTGTATTCAGTAATTGTTCCAGGGGTTGGTAAAAAATTATTGTTAGGGTCTTCCGCATTTATTCTGAATTCGATACTATGCCCTCTAGGTTCTAACTTGTAATCTTCAAGAGAGTTCCCAAGTGCAATTTTGATTTGCTCCTTTACTAAATCAATACCGTATCTCATTTCTGTTACAGTATGTTCAACTTGCAATCGTGTGTTCATTTCTAAAAAGTAAAAATTTTCATCACTATCTGCTAAAAACTCAACTGTACCTGCATTTATTCTTTGAGTCTTTCTCTTCCGTAATCTGAGAGCCATTCTGGCGGACTTTCTTCAATTAATTTTTGGTTTCTTCTTTGTAGTGAACAGTCCCTCTCTCCCAAATAAAGTGTATTACCGTATTTATCTGAGAGAATTTGTGTTTCAATGTGACGAGCTGGTTTTATAAATTTCTCAACATAAATCTGGTCCGAACCAAAATAAGCTTCACTTTCTCTTTTAACTATTTCAAAATTTTCGATTAACTCTGCTTCATTTTTAACAATCCTTAAACCTTTTCCTCCACCACCGTGTGCAGCCTTTAAAGCAACTGGATATCCAAAGCTTTCAGCATCTTTTATAGCTTCACGTCTTAGTCTTGACGGCTTGAGTTGGCCCGGTACAGGATTTAAACCTAATTTTGAAACAAGTTTTCTTGATTCAATCTTGTCTCCCATTGAGCTAATTGTGTCAGGGTTTGGTCCTATCCAAACAATCCCTTTTTTTTGAATAGCTTTTGCAAAACCAGCGTTCTCAGCAAGAAATCCATACCCCGGATGAACTAAATCAGCCTTTGTGTCTGTAGCTGCTTTCACTAGTTTTTTTAAATTTCTATAGCTTTCTGCAGGAAGAGAACCGCCTAGATAATAAGCTTCGTCTGCTCTTTTGACATGAAGGGCATCTTCGTCCGCATCCGAATAAACAGCTATTGTGTACATATCCATTTCTTTTGCTGAGCGAATTATTCGTAAAGCAATTTCACCACGGTTTGCAATAAGGATTCTTTGTTGTGACATTATTACTTTAATTTATATGCAAGAGCTATTGCTAAAAATGATTTTATAAAGTCACCAATCAAGAATGGAATAACTCCAATTGTGATCGCATTTTGTAATGATGTATTCAAAATTAAAATTAACCCAGCTACTCCACAAGAATAAATAATTAACGAACCGAACAGAATTCCAATAATAGGTCTATTTGCAAACTGTCCAATTGCATATGCAGCAAGAAAAAATCCAACGATATATCCGATAGTTGGGCTTTTGAGAATTGCTAAACCAGCAACACCTGCAGAAAAGAATGGAAGACCTGACATTCCTATAAATAGATACATCAACATGCTTATTGCACCAAAAGTGCTTCCTAAAACAAGACCAGCTAATAAAACTACAAATGTTTGTCCTGTTATTGGGACTGGTGATATTGGAATTACTATTCTTATTTGCGCACTTAAAGCTGTAATGATTGCAAAACCAAGTGAAAGAAATAGATTTCTTGCCAAGCTTCCTTTTTCAACCCAAGCTATTGCAATATTTTTAGAGGGGTATGTTTCCATGCTTATCTCCCAACTCTCCCTTATTTACTAAATCTTTCAATGAGTCAACAATAACTTTTCTTGTCTCACTTGGTTTAATAATATTATCAATTAATCCTAGTTGAGCAGCAATATCTGGATTACTGAATTTTTCATTGTACTCCTCAACAAGTTTTTCTTTATAGGAATCTCTATTCTCTGCTTCAGCTAGCTCTCTTCTATGAATAATATCTACTGCACCCTCTGCTCCCATTACAGCAATTTCACCACTTGGCCATGCAAAAAGCTTGTCAGCACCAAGTCCAATTGAATCCATTACAATATAGGCACCTCCATATGCTTTCCTAATTACTACACAAACTCTCGGAACAGTCGCTTCAGAGTATGCATATAAAAGCTTTGCACCACTTCTAATTATTCCACTATGTTCTTGTTCAACACCTGGAAGAAATCCAGGGACATCAACTAGCGTCAAAATTGGTATGTTGAAGGCATCACAAAATCTTACAAACCGTGCGGCCTTTTCTGATGCTTTAATATCTAATACTCCTGCAAGCTCCATTGGTTGATTAGCTACTATGCCTGTTGTGTTTCCATTTATTCTTGCAAACGAAGTAATGATGTTTGTAGCGTAATTACTTTGTATCGGATAATGTTCACCATCATCAACAATATCCAAAATTATTTTTTCCATATCATAAGGTTGGTTTCTATTTTCGGGTATAAAACTATCTAGTGATTCAATAATTCTTGCTGGTTCATCTTCAGTTATAAACATGGGAGGTTTCTGAGAAGAAGATTGTGGAAGAAAGCTCATAAGATATCTAATTTCTTCAAAAGCCTGTTCTTCAGTCTCACACACTTGGTGAGTAACTCCAGATTTTGTTCCATGAGCTTCAATACCACCCAGTTCTTCGAATGTTACATCCTCGCCTGTCACAGTTTTTACAACTGCTGGACCGGTGACATATAGTTGTCCGATATCTTTTACTTGAAAAATAAAGTCGGTTAAAGCAGGACTATAGACAGCCCCTCCAGCAGATGGTCCAACTACAACAGAAATTTGCGGAACTTTGCCGGAGGCTTCTACATTTTTTTTGAATATTTGTGCATAACCGTATAGGGATGAAATTCCTTCTTGGATTCTTGCACCACCTGAATCTTTTATTCCAATAATTGGAGCTCTAGCTTCTAAAGCATGATCCATAATCTTTAGAATTTTTTTGGCTACTACTTCACCAAGACTTCCTCCCATTACAGAAAAATCTTCACTAAATACAAAAACAGGTCTTCCATGTATTGTGCCAGTTCCTGTGATAACAGCTTCACCCTCAGGGTTTTCTTCTGATGCTACATGCTGATCAATTTCGCTAAAAGACCCCTCATCTAAAAGTAAATTAAGCCTTTCATAAGCTGTTAATTTTCCTTTAGGATGTTGAATTTTTTTAGCTTTCTCATTGCGAATTTCAGCTAAATTTTCGTCTGACATGCCCATCTTTCTTGTTTATTGTTAATGTATGTATTTGACCCATATATATGTAAAGAAGTAACACTATGAAGGCCTTTTTTTTTGATTCCATATACAATACACAAGAATTTGCATTAGAAGAACTAAACAGTGAACCAATACTTGTAATCAGCTTTCACCAGGAAAAAGGGAAAGGCACTTCAAACAGAAACTGGTTAAATGCTGACCAATCATTAGCTTGTTCTCTTGCCTTCAACAAAGTGGACAATAAGCTAGATGAAACTTTAATACCGTTACTTTCTGGATTGTGTTTTACAGAAGTGCTTTCAGAGTCACCAATATTTTTAAAATGGCCAAATGACTTAATAGTTAATGATTTAAAAGTTGGGGGTGTTTTAGTTGAACGTGTTGAGGAAAAAATTTGTATTGGTATAGGTGTTAATTACTTTTGGAAAAATCCTAAAGTACCTAATGCTGGTGCACTTTTTACTGAAGCTCAAGAAGAAGAGTTAATTAAAGATCATGCAATTAAATGGGCTGAAAAAGTATATGAGTCTATAACAAAAAATAGTTTTTCATTAGAACGTTATAAAGCAAAACTGCAAACATTAGGAAAGATTGTTGAATATCCCGAAGGAAGAGGTTGGGCAGAAGACATAAATGAAAATGGTTCATTAAGAATTAAGACAACTGAAGGAGAGATTATAAATTTAACCTCTCCCTTAATTTCAGAAGTAAATTAGTTATCATTAATAAGCAGGAAACAAATGAAACAATTAGTAGTTGAGAAGAATAATCCAGATCCAATTCTTTTGGATACACAAATTCCGAAACCTGGTCCGGGAGAAGTACTTATTAAAAACCATTATTCTGTTGTCTCTTCCGGGACAGAATTAGCAGCTATCGAATTTGCAAACACGGGAGTAAGTGAAAAGCTACAAAATTCTTCGAATATAGAAAAAGGCTTAAAGTTATTAAAAGACGATGGAATTAGAGCAGTCTGGAATGCAGTATTTCCAAAAAATATATTACCTCTTCAGTTAGGCTACAGCTCTTCAGGCGAAGTTGTGCAAACTGGAAAAGGTGTAAGCGATTTCCATACTGGAGATAGAGTAGTTTCAAATGGAAATCATGCCGAATATGTTGTCGTAAATCAGAACCTTTGCACTCGAATTCCAGAAAATACAGACATCAAAGAAGCTTCTTTTACAGTACTAGGTAGCATCGCTCTACATGGATTGAGACTTTCAGAGACTTCACTTGGATCAAAAGTAGTTGTAATTGGTTTAGGAATTATTGGACAATTAGTTTGCCGTTTAGCTGAAGCACAAGGATCTGAGGTTATTGGTATTGATCCAGATACAAAAAGAACTGATGTGAGTGAAAATTTTTACACTTCTGTTGAAGAAGCAAATATGACAAATGTAGATTCTGTAATTATCACTGCAGCAACATCTAGTAATGAACCAATAGAGGTTGCTACTAAAATTGCAAGAAACAAAGCAAAGATTGTAGTTGTTGGAGATATACCGTTAAATATTTCAAGAAATGATTTTTATTATAAAGAATTGGAGCTTGTTGTTTCAAAGTCTTACGGTCCAGGTAGATATGATAAGCAATATGAAATTCTTGGAAAAGATTATCCAATTGAGTATGTCAGGTGGACTGAGAATAGAAATTTCGAGGCCTTTATTAAGCTACTGTCACAAAATCAAATTCACTTATTAGATTTAGTTACTGAGGAGGTTCCATTTGAAAATGCTCCTTCTATATATAAAAAATTTTCTGGAGAAGATAAGCCACTTTCAATTGTTTTGAGATATGACAATAAGTCGGAACCTAAAATAGATCTTCAGAGGACTGTCGAGCTTGAACCTAAAACTGAAAAAGTTAATTTGGGAATTCTAGGTGCTGGAAATTTTGCTTCTACGACAATTTTGCCAATTTTAAAAGAATTGAAAAAAGACTGTCAAGTCTTAGGCATTGCATCGTCAACAGGTTTGAGTTCAGAATCTCTTGCAACGAATTTTAAAATAAAAAATAAATATCCTACAGAAGAGGAAATACTTAATTCTGAAGAAATTGATGCTGTGTTAATTTTGACCCCGCATTTCAATCACAGTGAACTTGTAATCAAAGCTCTTAATAAAGGAAAGGCAATCTATGTAGAAAAACCTTTAGCACTGACTGAAGAGTCACTAATTGAAATTGAAGAAGCAATCTATAACTCTGAGAATCCAAAGCTGTTTGTAGGATTTAATAGAAGATTTGCAGACGCCACACAATTTGTAAAACAGAAACTCAACGCTAAAGCTGCAAACAGTATAACTTTTAGATTTAGCGTACCCCCTTTAGATAAAGACCATTGGACAAACATGAAAGAGATTGGTGGTGGAAGAATTGTTGGTGAAGCTATTCACGCAATTGATTTAGCTTGCTATTTATTTGATTCTCTGCCCCAAAGTGTTGCATCTTCAGCCCCAATCAATAAAGACAACAGTGAAGCCAATGAAAACCAAGTATTTATTAGTGTTAACTTTGCCAATGGCTCTCATGCTGCAATTCAATATTTTTCTGAAACAAATCAAAGCCTTGCAAAAGAGAGAATAGAAATTCATGGTGGAGGAAATTCATACATAATTGAGGACTTCCAGTTATTGAGATACTTAGAAAACAATCAAGATAAAAGTAAAGTATTTTCATCAGGAAAAGGGCATAAGGAATCTCTTCAAATATTTTTTGATTATGTGAAAAATAATTTAGAAAACCCATTTACTTGGCTTGAACTTAAGTCAATCTCAAGAGCAGGTATATATGCTCAAGACTTTATTAATTCTGGACAGCAACACTCTGTATAAAATATGAATCAGGCTTTTGATATACATTTATTAAAAAATGCAGTTTACGAATCTGCATCAACAATCAAAGACCTACGAGAAGGTGTAAAAGTATTTTCAAAAAAACATGAAGTAGATTTAGTCACAGAAGCCGATTTAAGATCAGAAGAAATACTTGTAAATGAAATCAAAAAAGAATTTCCAAATGATGGAATAATCTCTGAAGAGTCAGAAACAGTTAATCCAAAAGCAGACAGATTTTGGGTAATTGATCCGTTAGATGGGACTGTAAATTATGCAAATGATATACCCCAGGTTGCAATTACATTAATGCTTATAGAAGATAGTTCACCAACACAAGCCTATGTTTACGATATTTACAATGAGATTTTATATGAGGGATATAAAGGTAATGGTGCATTTAAAAATAGCGAAAAACTGGAGGTTTCAAAAAGCACTTCCATGCAGAAAGCAATTGTTGCAACGGGTTTTCCATATGACAGAGTCCACCATTCTGATCAATATATCCCAACTTTTGAAGCTGTATTAAAATCTTGTGGCGGAATAAGAAGATTTGGAAGTGCAGCATTAGATGTTTGTTGGATTGCAGATAACAAATTTGATGCTTATTTTGAATTTTTTATGAAGCCATGGGACACATTAGGTGCAAGTTTAATCTTGGACGAAGCGGGTGGAAAAGTAGTCGATGAAACTGATAATTTTCCCACTACAGAGTCAAATTTATTAGTAGCATCCAATTCTGAAATTCATCATGATTTTAAAAATATAGTCTTTTCAAATATTCATGATGAACTAAAGGGTCGTTTCTAATTTTATTGCGGCCTCGGCAGGATTCGAACCTGCGACACCAGGTTTAGGAAACCTGTGCTCTATCCCCTGAGCTACGAGGCCATTTAAAATTCTGATACCAGTATCATAGATTTCGGCTTATAGGTAAATTATGTTAGCAGTTGATGTAAAGAATATTAAGAAAACATTCAAAACGAAACAAGACTCGGTTGAAGCAGTAAAAGATGTTAGTTTTGAAGTTAAAAAAGGCGAGATCTTTGGCTTACTCGGTCCAAATGGTGCTGGGAAATCAACAACTATATTGA
>LUMR01000067.1_pt1 | contig 24035 bp, 33 predicted proteins | sample 730041 | NCBI WGS metagenome assembly LUMR01 (sample SAMN03860258, study PRJNA289734) | marine metagenome | biome: seawater column; feature: ocean; material: water; isolation source: Red Sea water column Station 12 - depth 10m | place: Saudi Arabia: Red Sea | collected 2011-10-15 | depth 10 m | reverse complement strand
GGTACATATAAAGGACGGCCAGTGAGTGTTACTTCAACAGGTATTGGTTGCCCTTCTGCAGCAATTGCAATTGAAGAATTAGCCAATATTGGCGCAAAGACTTTAGTCAGGATTGGTACTTCAGGAGCAATGCAAGAACATACAAGGGTTGGCGATTTTGTAATTGCAAATGGAGCTGTAAGACAAGAAGGAACTTCTCCACAATATATGCCAATTGAATTTCCTGCTGTACCCTCTGCTGATATGGTTTATGCTCTAGAAGAAGCAGCTAAAGAAAAGGATGTAAACTATCACATCGGAGTAGTTCAGTCCAAAGATTCTTTTTATGGTCAACACGACCCTGACTCCATGCCAGTTTCTCATGAGCTTAATCAAAAATGGGATGCCTGGGTAAAGGGTGGTGTTTTATGTTCCGAAATGGAAGCATCAACTCTTTTTGTTGTTGGTAGTTATAGAAAAGTTAGAACAGGGGCGTTACTTGTGGTTTATGGGGATCAAAACAGACAAGAAGCTCTCAGCAAAGAAGAGTATTTAGAATCTGTAAACAACGCTACAAATATAATTCTGGAAGCAAGCTTAAAAATTCCTACCTAATTCTTATAAGAACTCTGAGTACCTTTTTTTGTTACAGAGTCTGTTGCTTTTTGAAGTGCTAGTTTCAAACACTCTTCAATTTCTAATTTACTTGCTACTCCGAATGAGAAAGCACCCACAAAGGCATCACCAGCACCAGTTGTATCAACTGCTTTAACTGTATCAGTATTCATAATTTCTACGGAATTATTTTTTATATAGGCACAACCCTTTTCACCCAAAGTGACTACAACATTTGTTTTGAGATCATTTGCAAATAAAAGTAAATTATCTTCATTAAATACTTCACCATAAATTTCTTCAAACTCTACTTCATTAGGAATAAACCAAGAGGTGTTTTCGAGAAGAACATCCGTTGGTTTATTCGCTGGAGCGGGATTAAGTACTGTCTGCACACCATTCTTGTAAGCATAAGAAAAAACCTCTTCGTTTACATTCATAGGTATTTCAAACTGACCAACCAAGACATCGGGTTTACCAATTTTTTCTAAAGATTCTATCGCTAATGAACTATCTAATAAATTATTTGCACCAGGTATTACGACAATCCTATTTTGTCCAGACTCATCAACCCAAATAGGTGCAACTCCACTCGACCCTTCGACTGTCTGAATATAATCAGTAATCACATTGTTGTTTTTAAAATTTTCAATTGTCATCTCTCTATAGACATCACTACCAAGACAGGCAATAACATAAACCTCAGCACCTAAAAGTCCTGCCATTACCGCTTGATTTGCACCTTTTCCACCAAAACCCATTTGATAATCTTCCCCAAAAAGCGTCTCTCCATCATTTGGTGCTCTTTTTACATAAGACACTTGATCAATATTTGCACTTCCAACAACGCATATTTTTGGTTTCATAATCTAAAAGTATAAAAAATTATTTGTTTAAAATCTATTAGGATTTTTACATGGAAATTAATTGGGAATCCCAAGTTTTATCATCGGTTTCAAAAGTCATTCCACAACTTTCTTGTTTGGAAATAGATATAGAAAAATTACATGAATCAGCGATTAACTTAAGCAAAGAAGATTTTGGAATCAATTATGAGGGAAATCCAAATATTGTTCCCGTGGAATATATAAGAAAAACAATGTTAATAAATACTCTAAACTTTGTATTTACTGATTTTTCGACTTCTGTGAAATATAAAATTGAGAACTTATCGGATACTGACGCAATGGTTTATCAAATCGACAAGGCTTTAATTGAAGGAGTCCCTCTTACCCAGGGTCACTATATGAGAGACATGGACCTAAAAGAATTTAAGAGAATTTTTACTGGGAATATTGAAATGCCTATGGCAGATGAAAAAGTCGAAATACTTAATAATGTTGGAGATACTTTAGTTACAAAATACGATGGTGATTGGATAAATTTCGTAGACGATGGGCCCAAAAAACTGTATGACAATGGAGAAGGCCTAGTTGAAAGACTAGTGAGAGATTTTAAAAGGTTTGATGATCATTCAATTTTTGAAAATGAAAAGGTATATTTTCTTAAATTGGCTCAGCTAGCATTCTGGGGAATCCACAGAGAGCTTTCAAAAAGTTATTTTTTCATAGAGGACATGGAGAATATGACAGCATTTGCTGATTATATTATTCCAGTTGCATTAGAGAGTTTTGGAATTGTTAAATACTCATCTGGATTAAAAGAAAAAATAGATTCAGGAATTCTTGTTGATAGAGACTCTATTGAGGAAATTGAAATCAGATCTACTTCCATATATGTAACAGCAAAATTAACAGAACTTATAAATAATTATAAAAATGAGGAAGAAAAAATTATAATTCCACAACTAGATTTCAAACTATGGACTGATTTTCATGCCGATGAGAGACCTCATCATTTGACTAAAACAATTATGTATTAGTCTTCTCCCCAAGTGTCTTCGAGAAACCCTTTTCTTCCACTGGCTTTTGCATACATTTGATAACGCATACTTTGCTTTTTATAAAAGTCCTGATGATATTCTTCAGCGATATAAAATGCAGGTGCTTCTGAAATTGCAGTAACAATTGGCTTATCAAATTTACCTGAATTTTCCAATTCGACTTTGGATTGTTCAGCTAAATCTTTCTGTTTACTGCCAACTGTAAAAATCTCAGTTCTATATTGTGACCCAACATCTGCAAATTGATAATTCAATGCTGTTGGATCGATATTTCTCCAGAACACTTCTAACAACTCTTCATATGTAACAGTCTTTGGATCAAATAAGATTTCTACTACTTCTGCATGTCCAGTCTCGCCTGTAGTGACCTCCTCATATGTAGGATTTTCTGTAGTACCTCCCATATATCCTGATGTTGCTTCAATCACACCTTCCATTGCTTCGAATGGTGGCTCCATACACCAAAAGCAACCACCGGCAAAATAAGCCTTTTCGTATCCATTTTCATTCATTAAAACTCCTGAGCTAGTTACTGAACATGATATAAATATTAATAAGAATAAATATTTTAAATAACTCACATCTTGATGTTATTGGCAATGTTTAGAAATAATAAATCATATCAATAAGTATCTTGTTTAATAATAAAAATTTAATAGAATAGGTATGAATCCTTCGACTTATTAAAGCGGAGAGAGGAAAATGAAAAAAACAGTACCTTATATTAATAACTTAAAAGGCAATCGAGTTATCTCCATGATGACTGCTTATGATTATCCAACTGCTAAAGCAGTTTCAGAAGCTGAAATTGATATTATTTTAGTTGGTGATTCTTTAGCACAGGTTGTTTTAGGCCATGACGATACACTATCTGTGACTGTTGATGAAATGCTACACCATGTAAAAGCAGTAACAAATGCCAACCCGTCTTCATTAGTTGTTGCAGATATGCCTTATTTGTCATATCACATAAATGTTTCTGATTCATTAAAGAATGCTGGAAGATTTATTCAAGAAGGCAAAGCAGATGCAGTAAAAGTAGAGGGCGGAGAAAAAAGAAAAGAAGTCATCAATGCATTAATAGATGCTGAAATACCAGTGATGGGTCATTTAGGTTTAACGCCACAATCAAAAAACTTAATGGGGGGTTACAAAATTCAAGGTAAAACTCTAGATCTAGCTAAAAAACTTTTCGAAGACGCTCTTCTTTTGCAGGAAACAGGATGTTTTGCAATTGTGTTAGAAGGAGTTCCTACTATTGTTGCTCAATCTATCTCAGAGAATTTAACAATACCAACAATAGGTATAGGTGCTGGAAAGTATACAGATGGACAAGTTCTTGTAATCCATGATCTCATTGGCATGAAATCTAAAGAATACATTGATGCTAAATTTGTTAAGAGATATGGTGAGCAATATGATTCAACAGTTAAAGCACTGGTTGAATATAAAAAAGACATAGAAAACTCTGATTTTCCAAGTGAAGAACATTCCTACGATATGGGTTCTGATATTCAAGATTCACTTAAAGAGTGGAAAAAAGAAATTAAAAAAATTCTGTCATAGTACATATTTAGTATTAAATTAATTAGTACCTGCTTCGAAAGAAGCCACGTACAAGTGTCCATAGGAGAAAAATGAATAAATATGACTTAGTCTCGATAGTGAGACCTACAGCAGACGAATCAATCGTTGATTCAATTCACAAATCCATTTCAGAAGTTATTTCTAATGGTGGTGGAAATGTGTCAGAACAAGGCGTTTGGCAGAGAAGAAAGCTCGCTTACGAAATAGACACATTCAAAGAGGGAATATATACAATAACAAGTTTTGAAAGTCCTTCAAATGTTCCCGCAGAACTCGATAGAGTGCTAAAAATATCTGATGATGTGATTAGACACAAAGTCTTAAAGATGGAAAGCTAGAGGTATATAAAAATGGTAGATAACACAGTAACAATTGTTGGAAATTTAACTGCAGACCCTGAAGTCAGGGTAACTGATAGTGGTGCAACTCTTGCAGAAATTCGAATTGCACAAAACAAAAGAAAAAGAAACTCTGATGGATCTTGGGAAGAAGGAGATCCGATGTTTTTCCAAGGAACAGTTTGGAATGATATGGCAGAAAACGCTGCTGCATCATTACAAAAAGGGATGAGAGTAGTTGTAGTCGGAAGATTAAATTATAGATCTTGGGAAACACAAGACGGCCAAAACCGCTCAATAGTAGATCTCTCCATTGATGAAATTGCTCCTAGTTTAAGATGGGCAAAAGCAAATATAGAAAGAGTATCTGGAGGAATGGGAGCCTCTCAGGAACCAGTAGCTAGAGAAAACTACGAAGAAGACGAAGCACCGTTCTAAGGAGATTTATTATGGCAAATGGAAAAAAAACTAGTGGAAGAAGATCTTCAAAATATGAAGCTCCCAAACAAAGAAGAATTACAAAACAGCAAATAGAGAATGCTACTTACAAAGATGTTAAGTTACTGGAGAAATTTGTCTCTGATAGAGGAAAGATTAGATCCAGTTTAATTACAGGCATTACTAAACAAGAACAAGCAAAAGTAGCTCGTCTAATCAAAGTTGCTAGAGAACTCGCTTTACTTCCTTATGTAACTACAAGTTCGTATAAGCAAAGTTACAACAGAAGATGAAACTCATTCTCAACTCTGATGTAAAGTCTCTTGGAAGAAAAGGAGATGTGGTTGATGTAGCTAAAGGATATGCTAGAAACTATCTTCTACCTAAAAAACTTGCTATCGTTGCTACTTCAAGCAATCTTAAATTTGCAGAGGAACTACAAGAAAAAAGAGAAATGCAAACACAAGCTAATGATGAGTTAGCTGAATCAATTAAAACTGCGCTTGCTGATGCAAATATTGTAATATCTCAAACTACAACAGATGAAGGAACTCTTTATGCAGCAGTTAGCAACGAACAAATTGTAGATGCGATAGAAACTTTTTCGGGATTTAGGCTAGAAGCTGAGCAAATCGACGTGGAAAATCAAGTTAAAGAAATAGGGCTACATACAATTTCAGTTGTATTAGGTCCAGATACAAAATTTGAAACAACTTTAGAAGTAATACCTGAAACAAAATAATGGCTGGACCTGAAGCACTTTCATCAAGAGACAGTCAGTCTTTAGGTAAAGTTCCACCACATAGTCTTGAAGCTGAAGAGGCACTTTTAGGAAGTGCTTTGTTGTCTAGAGATGCTGTCTCTAGACTAATGGAAGAAGTAAGACCAGCTGACTTTTATAGTCCTTCAAATCAAACAGTTTATGAAGCTATGAAAGGTTTATTTGATACAGGAAAACCTATTGATACAGTTACAGTTTCGGAGTTAATATTTAAAGATTCAAAAAACTCTAAATCGATAAACGCTTCATACATTGCACGTTTAGTAGATAATGTTCCAAGTTCAGCAAACTTTGAAAGATATATTGAAATAGTTCTAGAACATTCTCATAGAAGAAAATTATTAAAAGCTAGTGGAAGAATTGAGCTTCTTGCAATGGCTATGGATAAGGAAATTCACAGCGTTCTTGATGAAGCTGAGCAAACTATTTTTACTGCGTCTGATGATGCTATTGGAGATGGATTAGTCGGAGTTAATGATGTTCTAGAGGGTGCAATTGAAAGAATTGAAGAGATTGAAAATCGTGGTACTGGCTTATCAGGACTTCCTACTTATTTTTCTGATCTTGATTATTATTTATCAGGGCTTCAAGAAGGAAATTTAGTAGTTCTTGCATCTAGACCCAGCATGGGTAAATCTTCACTTGGGTTAAATATTGCTACGAATGTTTCAAAAGAAGGTAAAGTTGTTGCGTTTTTCTCCCTAGAAATGACAAAAGAAGAACTGGTGCAAAGAGTTTTATTTTCCGAAGCAAAAGTTACTTCAGGAGATGCTAGAAAAGGACAACTCGGACCTGAAAAATGGTCAAGAGTTGTAGAAGCAGCATCCAAAGTTAATAGTCTTCCACTCTATTTTGATGATGCACCAGTAATCACAGTCACTGACATTAGAGCTAAGTCAAGGAGACTGAAATCATCAAAAGGTCTAGATTTAATTATTGTTGACTACCTTCAACTTATGCAAAGCTCTTCTGGGGATAACAGACAGCAAGAAATTGCTGAAATCAGTAGAAATTTAAAGAACTTAGCACGTGAATTAAGAGTACCAATACTTGCCCTCTCACAGTTAAACAGAGCAGCAGAAGCAAGAGAGGATAAAAGACCAAGATTAGGAGACTTGCGTGAATCAGGTGCGATAGAGCAAGACGCAGATATTGTGATGATGCTTTACAGAGATGATTATTACAATCCAGGAACTGAGATACCTGGCGTTGCTGAAGTTAATATTGTTAAAAATAGATCTGGACAAACTGGAAAAGTTGAACTGTTCTTCAGTAAAGAATTTACACAATTTAGTAATTACTCAAAACAAGAACAGCAGTAAGTTTGAATCTAAAACTTAGGGCCTATTTTTTAATAAGTCTTTTAGCTATTTCTTGGGGTACAATTCCTCTAATTATCAGAACATCAGATATTAGTCCACTCTCACTTGTAGGTATTAGAACATTTTTAGGGTCAATTTTTCTCTTGTTGTTTGTTCTCAAGCTGAGAGGTATTACTAGGAAATTATTCAATTCTGGTTTTGTTTTAGGACCTTTATTAGCAATTCATTGGTCAACTATGTTTAAGTCCATAGAACTCAATAGTGTTGCAGTTGGAATTGGACTTGTGTTTTCTTATCCAATTTTTGTAATATTGCTTGAAATATTAAGAGGTCAAAAGGTTGGAAGAGCTCAAATCTTAATAATTTTTACTGGATTCTTTGGTTTATTTTTTCTTCTAGACATTTCAACTATTGCCTCACCAATGGGAGTTCTTTACGGGATTATTAGCGCAATAACTCTTGCAATTCTCATTATTTATGGATCAGAAAAGTCAAAAGAATATGGCGGTTTAAATGTTGCATTTATACAGGTAATTTTTGCAGCAGTGTGCTTATCTCCATTTACAGTTTCTGGATTTGGTTGGATGTTAGAGAATTTAATGGTGAGTCTATTTTTGGGATTCTTTTTAACAGGAGTAGGTTTAGCCACTTATTGGTATGTAGTAAAAATTATTACACCATTGTCAATTGGGACAATAACCTATTTGGAACCAGTCACGGGAGTGATTATCGGCACTTTGATTTTAAACGAATCATTAAAAGGTTTTCAGTATTTTGGCTTTGGTTTAGTTATTATTGCTGGAATAGCTCAGGTCTATTTAGATTCCAAATAGACTTCAGGCTCAAGTGCTTTATATTGGTCATAGTAAGAACTATTAAAAGCCATGAATTTATTAAAGCTCCACACAGCATGTTTATCGAAGTAAGACTTAATCATTCCAATGGTTGCTTTTGATGGGGTAGATAATCTTATATACTCATCTCTATTAAGGTGTTCAACTATTTGGCCGTCTGTGTTTATTTTTTTAATTGCATTAGTTACATTATTAGTGGTTATTTTGTAGTCTGAGCTAATTAAGTTGCTAAGCAACATAGAAAGTTTTGGTTCTTCAGGTGCTGTTCCATCTATTATCACACACTCTGTATCATCACTAAAATTTAATTGATTTGAATCTTCAAATTCTCCTAAGTTTTCAAATTTAAGGGATCCTTCTTGACCACTTAAATTAAACAAAGTAATAGAAGTATTAATCTCAAGCACTAAAATTTGCATATAAATTAAAGTAATAATATTTTTGAGTAATAAGAAATTATTAAAGAAAATTTTTGAATAAGGTTTGATGTAAATATGACAAATGTTAAGGGTTTAGGTGCCTCATTAGGTGTTGCAATAGGTTCATCATTTGTTTATGAGAACGAAATAGATTTCGATAAACAAGCAGTTATTTCCCATAGTGAAGCCAGCAAGCAATTGATTGATAAATTTAATTTTCAAATTAATGATTTTCGCTCAAAAGATAGAAATGATGAAGCTGATATCTTAGATGCCTATATATTAATTCTTCAAGATCCAGAAATACTAGATCAACTTAATCAAAATCTAGACTCATCAATATCGGAGGTTTATGAAGTTTTTACATCTACAGCAAAAATATTTGAATCTATGGAGGATGAATATTTCAAGCAACGAGCTGAAGATATAATTTCTGTTGGAAAACATCTAGTTTTCAATATGCAAAATATCGAAAAGGAAATCTCATTAAGCGACAATACGATTTTAATTGCTAAAGACTTAACACCAGCAGACACATCATCAATGGATTTGAGCAAAGTTTGTGGAATTATATTAAAAGAAGGCGGACTTACTTCACATGCTGTTATAGTCGCAAAAAATTTGGGCATTCCATGTGTGATTGGTGTTAAAGAACAATTAGATAAAATTTCTAATGGTGAGTCGATGACAATTGATGGTAGCACAGGAGATATTGTTGTTTCACCAAGTGATAGTCAGATTTCTGCTTTGGAGCAAAAACAAAGTAAGATTGAGAATTTAATTCAAAATTTCACTGAAAAAAAATATAAAAATCTTGGAGTTGAGTTTAGAGTCAATATCGGATCGTTAGAAGAAATTAATGCATTTAATCATCCATTTTTAAACTCTATAGGCTTATTTAGGTCAGAATTCATATATCTTGACAACTCAACCAAACCAACACTTGAACAACAAAGCAGCGTTCTCAAAGAGATAACTCAAAAATTTACTGGAACTATTGTTTACAGAACTCTTGATATAGGAGGCGATAAACAAGTAGACTATCTTAATTTACCTGTAGAGGAAAATCCATTTCTTGGTGTAAGGGGCATCAGGTTATCTCTAGGAAATCTAGACTTATTTGATTCTCAAGTAAAGTCAATTTTAACTTCTGAATCATTAGAAAGAATAAAAATTATGTTTCCTATGATTTCCACAATAGAAGACTTTATAGAAGCAAAAGCATTCGTTACTAAAATAGCCAAAGAACTTAATGTTGAAGCTCCACCTATGGGAATTATGGTTGAAACACCAGCATCTGCATTTATTGCTGACAAGTTTTCAGAAATTGTTGATTTTATATCTATAGGCACAAATGATTTAACGCAGTACATTATGGCTGCAGATCGTGGTAATAGTAATTTAGGTTATTACCAAGACCCCCTTCATCCGGCTGTGCTTAGAGCTATATCAAATGTAATTGATTGCTCTGATAAAAATAATATTGAAGTTTCAGTTTGTGGAGAAATGTCTTCAGATCCAGTTGCAGCATTTGCATTATACGTACTTGGTTTAAAGACATTTAGCATGGCCCCATCAGCCGCTCCTTTTGTATTCGAAATTTTAAATACACATTCAAAAATTAATAAAGCAAATGTTAAAGAGACCATATTGTCACAAAAAAATGCTGATGAAATAAGAACCACTATCAAGGACATTATAAGTTGAAAGTCCATTCAATTCTCTTAGCAGGCGGTTCTAGCGATAGATTTAACAATGAGGAAAATAAAGTCTACTTTCCAATTGGCGGTAAGCCAGCCTTGTCTTGGGCGTTAGAAACCCTCGATAATTCTGATAAGGTGGACTCTATTTTATTGGTAGTAAGAGATGAAGATTGGGATAAAACTAATAATGTAATCGAACTTGTAAATCCCAATAAACTTTCTGGTGTGACAATTGGTGGTGATACTAGACATGAAAGTGAATATCAAGGACTTGCATATTTGAAAGAACGCCCTGATGTTAGTGAGGAAGATTTGATATTAATTCATGATGGCGCAAGACCTTTACTCCCAAGTTATCTACTTGATGAACTCATTGATGTTGCAATTAAATATGGTGCATCTGCCCCAGGCTTTAACTCAGATAACTTGATGAAAAAGCAGGAATTTAAAAAAGAAGAAATTCAAGAAACAATTGTAGAAATTCAGACTCCGCAAATTTTTCCAGCATCAGAACTTTGGAAGTCTTACGAATTAGCTAAATTAGATAACTGGCAGGCAGTGGACACCACAGAATGTGTATCAAAATACTCTGAGCTTGAAGCAGTTGTGATTCCAGGAGATCCAAGGAATATGAAGGTAACTTTTATTGAGGATATATTTGAACTTGAACAAATGATTTGAAAATATAACTTGAATTAATTCAAGTTAAAATCAATTAACTTAAAAACTTTATAAATTATTGTTACATTATTTTAAAAATTTCGAGAATATACCAAATCTTGGAGGATCGATTTAGGTAGAATTAAAGTATCAATTTAGGTTGAAAGGGAAAAGGTGTTATCAAATTCACCGTATGCCTTAGGTATAATTTTTGTAACTCTTGCATTGATGTGGGTTTTACAAATGTCTCTTGCTAAAAGACAAGCGACTGGGTTTTTGAATGCTGTAAACAGTATAAAAGGACCAGGCTTAGAAGTAGCAATAGGAGTCAATCAACCTAAATGGGGAAGAAAAAAAATCTACCTAGCGATTTCAGTTGATTCAGATTCTACTGTTGTTAATGCTCTTACCCTAGAGGGCGTAACTACTTTTGCAAAAAGTAAAAACGTTTCATTATTTAATGGTATGAATCTGCAAGAAATTGTTAATTCAAATAACAACGAACCTATCTGGCAAGCTGCAGAAATGGCAGCAAACACTTTGATTAAAAAACTTCAAAGTGTGTCAGAAAGTGGTTCAACTAATTAATAATAAGGAGGGGGAGATATGGATGCTTTGGTAGCAGGCGCAGAAGCCTTTATCCAAGTATTTAGAACCGCTGCTGATGTATTTGTTGGTTTCACAACAGGAATTATTCCTATTGTGGTTGTGTTCTTGACCGCAGTAAACGCTTTGGTCAAGTTTATTGGTGAGGAGAGAGTAGAGGGCTTTGCAAAATGGGCTTCTCAAGAAGGGGCAATATACATGCCTGTTCGATATACTCTTCTTCCATTTGTAGCGGTGTTTATGCTAACAAACCCAGTTTGCTATACATTCGGTACATTTTTACCAGAAAAACACAAACCAGCTTTTTATGATTCAGCAGTAAGCTTCGTTCATCCAATTACGGGAATTTTTCCACATGCAAATGGAGGAGAATTATTCGTGTGGTTAGGGATTGCAGCAGGTGTAGAAATAGTTGCACCAGATATGGTTACTGCTTTGGCAGTTAGATATCTTCTTGCCGGTCTTGTTGTCATTTTAATTAGAGGTATCGTAACAGATATTATCTATAACATTATGACTTCCAGAAGGGCAGGTGTTGAATAATGCAAGCTTTAATAGAAAGAATTGGTCGTTCAGTTGGTGGCGTGGTTGGAACATTGTTCCAAGCAGGTCGTGATGCTGTTGACCTATGTTTAAAAACAATAATTCCATTTATGGCATTCGTTACATTCGTCATTGGTTTAATTTTAGAAACTGGTGTTGGTGATGCTATTGCTAATGGTATTAAAGGTTTTGCAAGCAGTTTAGGCGGTCTTATGATCGTTTGTATCATTTGTGCGATACCTGTTTTGTCACCACTACTTGGACCTGGTGCAGTTATAGCCCAGATCGTAGGTGTGTTGATAGGTACAGAAATTGGACGTGGAAACATTGATGTTTCAATGGCACTTCCAGCATTGTTTGCAATCAACCCGCAGGTTGGTTGTGACTTCGTACCTGTTGGCCTGGCTCTTGGTGAGGCAGAACCTGAAACAGTTACGGTTGGAGTTCCAGCAGTTCTAACAAGTAGAATGATTACTGGTCCAATCTCAGTAGTTGTTGGTTATTTATTTGCATTGGGTTTGTAAACACTTAACTTAACAATTTTTAAATTTGTGACGCTCTGACTAAAATCAGAGCGTTACAGATTTTAAAGGAGAAAAATGTCAGATTACAAAAAAGTAAAAGTTGAAGCAGGACCAAGCGGTTGGGGAGGTCCTTTAGAAATACAACCAACTGATGAAAAAAAGTATATTGTTTGTATTACTGGTGGAGGCATTCACCCAGTAGCTCAAAAAATAGCTGATTTAACCGGAGCAGAAGCTTTTGATGGTTTTAAATCATCACCAGAAGGAAGCTTTAAAGCTATGGCTTGTGCAGTAATAGATTGTGGAGGAACAGCAAGAATTGGTGTATATCCTATGAAGGGCGTACCTACTATTGATATTCACGACACCACACCAGCAGGTCCACTCGCACAATTTATTAAAGAAGAGAACTTTGTTTCTGGAGTTTCTGAGGATCAAGTTTCTGAAGCTTAATGCAAATTTATTCTTCAGAAATAGTAAGAATAGGTGAACAAGCTAAGTTATTTTTAGATGAAGGCATTGTAGTTTTTTTTGGAGACAACGCTCCAGAAGAACTACAAGATTTCGCTGTAATTCACAAACTAGAGGAAATTACTGGCGAGATTAAAGTTGGATCCGAAGTAACTCTTTCAGACGTTCAACTCAAAGTAACTGCAGTCGGAGATGTTGCAAATGAAAATTTTAAAAACTTGGGACATCTTGTTCTTAAGCTAGACGCTTCAACAGAAGCGGCTCTACCCGGAGATGTTAGTTGTAGTTTCGATAAAAAGCCTGAAATTGAAGTTGGCGATAAGGTAATAATAAAAGAATGAATTTTACAGAACTTTTAATAGCTAGAGAAAAAGAGCTAGGAAGACCAGTAAGAGTTGGTCTTGCTGGTGCAGGTCAAATGGGCTCAGGGCTTGCTGCTCAGATAGGAAAAATACCTGGTATGAGTCTTGTCGCATGTGCAGACATCGATACCTCCAGAGCAGAAAATGCTTTAAAACTTGCAGGAATTGAAACTGTAAAACACAACTCTGATGCTTCGGACTCTATTGAAAAAGGACAGGGAGGAGTTGTAGATAAAGCAGCAGCTTTAGCAGAATTACCAATAGATATTGTGTTTGAGGCAACGGGAGTTCCATGGGTAGGTGCAGAAGTTGCCGAAGCATGTATAAATGCAAAGAAGCACATCTTAATGTTAAACGTAGAAACAGATGTGACAATAGGTATGTATTTGGCAAACAAAGCAAATGCAAATGGTGTTGTATATAGTGTTGCCAATGGTGATGAACCAGTAGCTTGTAAGGAGCTTTACGACTTCTCTGTTGATCTTGGATTTGAAATTGTATGTGTAGGCAAAGGAAAAAACAACCCATTAGATCAAACTGCAAATCCTGATACTTGTTTGGAAAAAGCCACTAAGAAGAAAATGAATCCAAAAATGTTAGCCAGTTTTGAGGACGGATCTAAAACAATGATTGAAATGACAGCACTTGCAAATGCTATAAATCTTCCACCTGACAAAATTGGTATGAATGGGCCTGTCAGTGAGGTCAATGATTTAAACAAAGTCTTAATTCCTAAAGAAGATGGAGGAGTGCTAGCAGGCACTGGAAGAGTTGATTACGCATTTGGTCCCGCACCTGGTGTGTTCTCAATTGTAAAGTCTGAAAACCCAACTGTAATTGAAGAAATGGAATATCTGTCAATGGGTGAAGGCCCATACTATACGCTCTATAGACCTTATCATCTTGCTTCAATTGAAGCTCCTAGAAGCATAGGAATGGCAATTATCAATAATGAGCCTGGATTACAACCAAAATCATGGATCGCTGAAGTTATAGGTCACGCAAAAAAAGATCTTCAAAAGGGAGACCAGATTGATGGGATAGGCGGGTTCAGTTCATATGGTGTAACATACCCAGTTTCAGAAGCAGATAATCTAGTTCCACTGGGCCTATTAGAAGGAGCAGTTGTTGCCAAAGATATTAAACAAGGTGATCCTATTTCCTATGATTCAGTTGAGCTTCCAGAAAACCTGATAAATAATTTAAGAAAATTACAAGAAGATAGTTAAATAGTTTTTAATGACACTAAAACTTGATAAGCAATTGGAACTTCATCGAATGATGATGTTAATCAGATTGTTTGAAGAAGCTTTAGAAGAAATGTTTTCAAGAGGCTTACTTCATGGAACAATGCATTTATCTATAGGTCAGGAAGCTTCAGCCGCAGGAGCATGCTTAGCACTTGATAAAGAAGACCTTATTACATCAACACACAGAGGTCATGGACACTGCCTTGGTAAAGGTGCTGACCCATTCAAAATGTTTGCAGAGCTACTAGGGAGAGAAGATGGCTATTGCAGAGGTCGCGGAGGATCAATGCATATTGCTGATTTATCAAATGGCAACCTTGGAGCAAATGGAATCGTCGCTGGTAGCTTAACAATATCAGTTGGTGCAGCATTGTCTTTTCAGATGCAAAAGAAGGACAATATTGTTCTATGCTTCTTTGGTGACGGTGCAGTAAATGAAGGGTCTTTTCATGAAGCACTAAACCTAGCTTCCCTTTGGGACTTGCCTGTACTTTTTCTTTGTGAAAATAATCAATATGGAATGTCCATGGCTTCAGACAAAGCAGTGGCAGGAGAATCAATTGCATCAAGAGGAAACTCTTATGGCATTGAGAGTATACAAATTGATGGCAATGATGTTGAGGCTGTATTCGAAAGTGTAACAAGTTTTAAAAATGAAATACTTGCTTCCAATAGGCCAAAGTTTATAGAAGCAGTAACTTATCGTTATAGAGGACATTCGAAATCTGACAGGAATCTTTATAGAACAAGTGATGAAATCGAATACTGGAAAGAGGAAAAAGACCCAATAAAAAGATATATCGGAAAGCTCATAGAGTCAGGGGTTACTGAAGCAAAACTTAAAGAAATTGATGAGGGTGTAAAAGAGCTAATTCGTGATTCTGTTAAAAAAGCACTTGATTCGCCGATGAGCCCGGTAACAAATTTAGAGGAAGATTCTTATGCCTGAACTTACTGCTGGACAATCAATAAATAAAGCTCTCTCTTTAATATTAGAAAAAAATCAAACAGCATTCTTGGCAGGAGAAGATATAGGCATTTATGGTGGTGCATTCGGCGTAACAGAGGGTCTTCTAGAAGAGTTTGGTAGTGAGAGAATAAAAGACACTCCTATTTCTGAAGATGTAATTGCAGGTTTAGCAGTAGGCGCTTCAATGACTGGAAGTAGACCAATTGTTGAAATGCAGTTCAGTGATTTTATTGTTAACGCAATGGACCCAATAGTAAATCAAGCTGCAAAACTTCATTTCATGTATGGAGGAGCTGTTAATGTTCCTATAGTCGTAAGAGGTGCTAGTGGAGCCGGTACAGGCGCAGCAGCTCAACACAGTCAGTCACTTGAGTCTTGGTTTTGTCATGTACCAGGATTAAAAGTAGTCACTCCTTCAAACGCACAAAATGCTTACGATTTATTATTAAGTTCTTTTGTAGATGCAAACCCTGTTATTTTTATGGAGCATAAGTTGATTTATAAAGTAAAAGAAAATGTAACGTTAAATCCAATTCCAAAAGATTCTAGTTACCTAGGTAAAGCATCAATTGCACAAGAAGGTACAGACCTTACTGTTGTTTCTTACTCTAATATGGTGAATGTTGTTAAAGAAGCCGTCTCGATGGATGAGCTACAAAATTACTCAATTGAGATAGTTGACTTACAAACAGTATCACCAATAGATTTTGAAACTATTAAAAATTCATTAATTAAAACAAAAAAACTTTTGGTGTGTCAAGAAGCGCCTTCAAACAGCTCTGTTGGAACAACTGTAGTTTCAAAAGTAGTTGAAAGTGATCTATTCAATGTTTTAGAAATTGCTCCAAAGCTCGTTTCAGGATTACACTCCCCAATGCCATCTGCAAAGCATTTAGAATCAACCGTGATTCCCCAAAAAGAAGATATTTTAAATGCTATTCAAGACATGCTATAAATATATATATGGCTAAAGAAAATATTTTATTACCTGCAATGTCTGATCAGATGACAGATGCTGAGCTACTTAGTTGGAAGATTTCAGCTGGTGATAAGGTTAATAAAGGCGATATTCTATGTGAGATATCTACAGACAAAGTAGATATGGATCTTGACTCACCATTCACTGGAGAAATACTCTCTTTGAAAGTTGAAGAAGGTGATGTGGTAAATGTTGGCGATGCAATAGCTGAAATAGAAACAGAAGAAGACAGTTTACTTGGCTCTATTTTTGATTAACAGCTAACAAGAAGTATCTTTAGTGATTGTAACTATCTCTTTTTCTTCTTTTTTTACAAACTCACCTGAAATTAAGACACAATCTTTTTCAACTGCAATATTTTGATTTATGAGAATACTGCACTCAATTGTTTTATCTTTATATTCTGATTTATAAAAATTAAGACAGTCATTTATTTTTTTCTCAGCATTATTTGTGTTTACTTGATAAAGCAAAACCTTTACTTTATCATCGCCAACCTCAACAGACTCAGGATCAATATAAAAATTTTCTTCGTAAAGGTTATCTAACGTATCACTTGTTTCAGTAGTTAAAAAATCTGAAGCACTACTTGAGATAATTCCTAAAAAACCAGCACCTATAATGATATATAGTAAATTTTTCATATTTTTTTGCTGTTAAGTGTACTAATTTTATCAAATGGTTACAAGAAAAGTATTTATTTATAGGATAACTACCTGAAACCTATATTAATTTTCTGTAAAATAGTAATGATTATTTTAAAATAATTAATCAACGTATAAACAAACAATCGTTAGGGGGATTGTAAATTATGAAGGAATTCATACAACGCGTTGGAGGTGCTGCGTCAGGAATGGTTATTCCTAACATAGGTGCTTTCATTGCATGGGGCTTAATAACAGCTCTATTCATTGGACCAGGTTGGTTGCCAAATGAGCAGCTTGTATCAATGGTCGATCCTATGATTATATATCTTCTACCATGCCTTATTGGTTACACAGGTGGAAAAATGGTGTATGGTCACAGAGGTGGTGTAATTGGTGCAGTTACTACATTTGCTGCAATTGCCGGAACAGGTTCAATTCAGTTCTTCGGAGCTATGATTGTAGGTCCTGGTTCTGCCTGGATCCTTAAAAAAGTTGATGGAGGACTACAAGATAGTGTTCCAGAGGGCTTTGAGATGCTTTATGATAACTTTTCATTAGGTATTGTAGGATTAGGTACAAGTGTGGTTACAAATATAGGTTTATCACCTATTTTGACAGCAATTTCTGACGGACTAGGAAACTTTGCAGCAAGCTTAGTTGACAGTGGTTTAGTACCACTTGCAGACATTCCTATTGAAGTGGCAAAAGTATTGTTCTTGAACAATGCTGTAAACCATGGTGTGTTAACACCACTTGGAGCTGCAGAATCAGCCGAAGTAGGAAAATCAATTTACTTTATGTTAGAAGCTAACCCAGGTCCTGGACTTGGTCTACTTCTTGCATACTGGTTTGCAGGAACAGGAATGTGGAAGAGTTCTGCACCTGGAGCAATAATAATTCATTTCTTCGGTGGAATTCATGAAATCTACTTCCCATATGTATTGGCACATCCAATTATGATTGTGGCAATGTGGGCTGGTGGAATTTCTGCTGACCTATGGTTCGTAGCAACAGATGCAGGTCTTGTAGGTCCTGCCTCTCCTGGAAGTATTTTTGCTTTCTTATCAATGACACCATCTGGTGGATTTGGAGGAGTTTTAGGTGGAATTGCCATTGGAGCAGTAGCATCAGCAGTAGTTGGTACTATTTTGCTTAAGGCCCGTCCAATCGCTGAAACAGATGCTGGAGTCGAGGAAGAAATCGAATCCAACATACCTACTGTATAAATACAAAGTATTTAGTTATAATTAGCTTGGGCTAACTGCCCAAGCTAATTTTTTTTGGAGGTTTATTATGAGCTCAATTGAAGCATCAGAAGTTAAAAAAATTTGTTTAGCATGTGAGGCTGGAGCTGGATCTAGCTTAATGGTAAAAAATAGTCTTATTAAGAAAGCAAAAAAAGCTGGTATTGATGTCGAAATAGTTCACTCACCAGCAACACAAATTCCAGCAGATGCAGACATAGTTGTATGCCATAAGGGTTTGGCTGGTGTTGCAAAAAATTCTGCCCCAGAGGGAAGTGTCTTAATCCAGTACCTTATGTTTATGAATGACCCAGCACTAAATAAGCTTATTCAAGATTTGTCAGAGGGAAATCAGATTTCTTCAACATGACAACAAAAGAAATTCTAAGTAAAAGTTCAATCTTGGTTGGACAAGAATTTAGTGATAGAAAAGAAGCTACTATTGCTGCAGGAAAACTCCTTGTCCAAAATGGATACACCACTGAAGAATACATTGACTCTATGGTTGAAAAATTAGAGACACAAACTTTTGCAACATACATAGGCAACGGAGTTGCAATTCCTCACGGGATGTCAGATGGAGAGAAACATGTCATCCACACAGGAATAAGTGTTATACAGGTTCCAGACGGTGTTGAGTGGATCGATGAAAGAGCATACATAATTGTAGGTATAGCAGCAAACAGTGACAAGCACATGGATGTACTTGCCTCATTAGCAGAAAATATTGAAGATATTGAAGATGCCAAGGCCCTATGGAAAACAAATAATGTAGACCAAATATTTAAAGCTTTATCAAGTTGAGTAACAATAAATTAGCACTACATTTTGGAGCCGGAAATATAGGCAGAGGTTTCATTTGCCCAGAGCTAAAGAAAAGCAATTATGATGTAGTGTTTGTTGATGTAAATGAAGATTTAATTAATGAAATTAACCTTAAAAAAGAATATAAAATCACTAGCTTAGATCTTAACAGTGAAAGTTCAGAAGTTATTCGTGATGTAACTGGTATCAGCATAAACGACAATGAGTCAATAAATTCTTACTTGTCAAAGGCAGATATCATATCAACATCAGTTGGACCAAAATATGTTCAAGGTATTTATGAATTAATTGACAATGTCAAAACATCCGGGGAAATATTTTTTATAGCTTTTGAAAATCAATACAGATCATCTACAAAAGCACAACAAAGAAATTCCAAAAATACTGAAAATATAATCTCTATAGATGCAGTGGTAGACAAAATTGTTCCACCGCAAAATAATAACTCTTTGGATGTAGTTGTAGAAAAATATGGCTCCATTGTCCTTGATGATTTACAATTCAAACCTTTGGATGAGTCTGACATTGTTACTTACGGTGATTATGAAGTCGAATTTATAAAAAAACTATGGTTGCTGAATGGACTCCATTTAAAACTTGCATATTTTGGTATTTCAAAAGACTTACAGTTTATCCATGAAATATTTGAACATGATGAATATAAATCATATGCCACAGATGCATTAGAAGCATTAGCAACAGCATTCATTTCTAAGACAGATTACGAACATGAATTATCAGAATTTAAGAAAAGTATCCTTAACCGTTTTTCTCAACCTGCATTAAAGGATAAAGTTGTTAGAGTTGCTAGAAATCCAAAACTTAAGTTTTCTAAGAATGAAAGATTTCAGGCACCATTAGATGTTTTAATCAATAAAGGCATGGAGGTCACCACTTTTAAAGCTATTATTGATTTATTGATGTCTACAAATTTTGATGCTGTAGAGGGTTATGACGAATTTAACAACTTTACTAAAGATGGCTTAGGTTTTTTCTTATCTGAATACTGGGAACTGTCATCAGATGATGTTGATAAATATAAAGGAGGGTTAATTTAAATGGCAATTACAAAAGAACTTACAGTTGCTGCTTCTGTTGGTCTACATGCAAGACCAGCCGCAGAATTTGTTAAGCTTGCACAGGAATTTAGCGGTTCTGTGACAATAGAACATAAAGACAATCAAGTTGATGGAAAAAGTATGATCGGAATTCTAAAGCTTGCTATTAAACAAGGTGAATCTTTCTCACTTACATTAGATGGTGAGAACGAAGAACAGTATATGAAAAATTTTGAGAACATAATTAATACAGATGACTGAAGATTTTAAATCAAAACTTCTAACATCAAGCAAGATTACAACTTCTGATGAATGGGATGCTTTGTACAACGGCTTTCCTGTAGTCATAGCATTATCTACAGATGAGTTAGAAGATTCATTTGCAAAGTTAAATAACGCTGATGGTTACGGGTATATTGCTACATGGAGAAAAAATCTGTTTGCCTTTAATCCAAAGTTGCTATCAAAGAGATGCGGTCTAATTGATGAAAATGCAAATTTACTTAAGGCTGCAAGAATTCCAAAAAAATAAATTACTTCCTAAAACCTGTTTTCTTGAAAATAAATTGTAGTCCATGCATTGAAAACACAGCAAAAACAAGCTTTAGAAATTCACTCAAATACCATATGTTATCTGGTATTTGAATCTCATTGGATAAATAGCCTCCAAATAAGCCTCCAAAGAATCCTGATAGTAAAATTAGTAGATAGTCTCTTTTATTACTATTTTTTACAAAGAATGAAGCGATAACACCATACACTAACCACACTGAAAGAAGTGATACTATTTGCCAAAATAATCCCATAATTTATTATACGCTCTTTACTTAGGGAATATCTTTCTCAGTTCTATTGACTATTATTAAACTTCCTAAATCTCCAGCCAAAACCAAACGTCCATCATCTGAAACTGCCATATCTCGCACTCTTTGATCAACATAAAACTTTCCAACATGAATTACATTATCTTGACTTCTATTGAGCTTAAGAGTGTAGATTGTCATATCTTTAAGACTAGAAACATACACAAACTCTTTCCATCGTGGAAACTCATCACCGTTATAAACTAAAAGCTCACTTATTCCTATTGAAGGAGTGAAAAAATAAATAGGCTCAACAAAAGACTCTTCATGATCTAGCTCATATATATTTTCTAGACTATAAGTAAATCCATAGGCACTAGAAGGCCATCCATAGTTTCCTCCCTCATAAACATTATTAAATTCATCACCACCAAATGGACCATGTTCAGTTGATAAAACTTGATCTTTAAAAATTGTAAGCCCTTGAGGATTTCTATGACCAGAGGAATAAATAGTTGCACTCCATCTTTGGTCTAAAAATAGTATTTTTCCTAAATGAGATTGTGGAGTGATTTCTTCACCAAAATCCTCAGGTAGTTTAAAATCTCCAACAGTTAAAAGGTAACCTTCTTCAAATGATTGGATTCTTCCACCAGCATGATGAGAGTTAAAATTTTCAATACAATCATCAATGTTGAATACCCAGGAAAAATTTAGATTGTTTTGATTCAAACCTGCTGATAAAACTCCTAAAGTAAAACAGTTTTTGTCAAAATCTTTTTTTATAGCTGTGATTAGTATTAGTTCTTTGTCTTTATCATAAAAACTATCTCTTAACCCCATTCTTGATGAATAATCAGAGCCTTTTACAGTTGAACTGTATTCCTGATTATTTATTATTTGCTCAAGATTACTTGAAACACTGCTAGTAATTCCATTTTCTAAATTCATTTTTACAATATTTCCACGACCACCAAACATAAAAACATCATCACCTATAACCTCAACATAGAATGATGGAAGAAGGCCATTGGTATATTTGGTGAAATATTCTGTAAAGTCAATCATTGTTATGTCAACATTATGAAAATCACCTTGAGTATTAAATTGTGTACTGAATTTTTCAGAAGTAATATTTTGTTGTAATTTTGATATTTTCTCTGGAAGAAGAAGTATCCCAGTTGAAGACATTTTATCAATTACATTTCTATCTAATGGATTCATTATTTTACCACCATCTTTGATGCCATCCTCCAAGTCTTCTATAGTAAATACAATTAAAACTCCGTCCTCTTCAATATCCTGGCTTACTCTTAAAGCAATAAAATTACCACTGTTGCTTTTTCCAATAAAACTATCCCACTCAACCCCAGAAACTTCTATTTTATTTGTAGTTGAGCCAATTATGTTTTGAAGAGAATCACTACTTATTTCAGTTACAGTGTTGTTACATGAAACAAAAAAAAGAGATATGATAATTAAAAATTTAAATGACTTCACTAGGCCATTTTAGAGATTTTTTTTACAATTAATGAATCTATCCTTCTATTATCAACTGCAGAAACAGTAAGTTCTAATCCGTGAACTGTAATTTTTTCATTAACACTTGGTAGCTTTTCTGAGTAGCTTAAGTACAATCCTCCGACAGTAGCTACATCTGATTCTTGAGACTCAAGACCAAAAAACTCTTCAAAGTCATCAATATCAGTTTTTCCTTCAACAACCCATTGACCTGGACCAAGACGCTTAATTCCTTTAAATCGCTCATCATGTTCATCTGGCAAATCTCCAACGAACTCAGACAACACATCTTTGATCGTAATAACACCTTCGATGCCTCCATTTTCATCAATTACACAGGCAAAACTTGCTTGATTTTCTCTCAATATATTTAGAGCAGATAATACAGTTGTGTATTCAGGGAGATATATTGCATCTTTTACTAAATTTTCAACTTCAATAGAATCAGCCTTATTATCCAAATTAAATATATCTTTTACATAAACAATTCCAAAAGTATCATCTAGTGATTCAGATCGAGAAATGGGCATTCTAGATATTCGTTTTTCGTCAACTAATTTTCTAACACTTCCCATATCTACCGGCAGCGATAGGAATAACACATCAACCCTAGGAGTCATAATTTCTTTAATTGGTCTATCAGAAAAATCTAGCAGTGAGTCAATAATTTCTCTTTCAGCAGGTAAGATTTGACCTTCAATCTCTCCAAGTGCAGTTAACGCTTGTATGTCAGCTTCTGTAACCTCTGCATCATCTTCATCCGGAGTTTTGACAAATTTCATTATTACACTCGTTATACCTTCTGTAAATGGAGCAAATATTTTTGATAGAATCTCAACTAAAAATGTAGTTCTAGACAAAAAAGATATTGGAAGTTTTGTAGCAAGAGTTTTTGGTGTAATATCTCCAAAAACCAAAACTATAACTGTAGTAAAAACTGTTGCTATTGCACTACCGGCGCTTTCCCCAAAACGTCTTACAAAAATAAGTGTTGCAACGGATGCCATTAATATATTGACAAAGTTGTTTCCAACTAATATTCCACCAATAGTTTTTTCAATATTTTCTTTTGCTCTCTTAATTCTTTTATTTTTCTTATTTTCATCCAACTGATGAATTTTTTGTATAGGAATAGAAGTAATCGCTGTCTCTGAGCCTGAGAGCATGCCCGATAGAATAAGGCAAAGAAAAAATACTATGTATAAAACGATGTCAAAGTTAATACTCAATTTGTATCATTGATTTTAGATAAATTATATTTTAAGTAAATACTTTTTTTAAATTTGTTTTATCAATAGGTTTTAATAGATGTGCATCAGCACCTACTCTTTTTGCCTGAAAAATATCTGCCTCTCTATCAATTAATAGAATTTTTTTTGATTTTGCAAATTTATTATCTCTGTTTATTTCTTTAATAATTGAAGGACCACCGTTGTTATTAACTTGCATGTCTACAAAGATATAGTCATATGACAACTTGATTTCATCACTTCCTTCAAGATGTGTAAAGTTATATTCAAAATCTAGAAATTTGAGTAAAGAATCCTTTACCCATTCGTTATCTGTTATCAAGCAAATTTTCACAGTTTTAAAAGACTACTATTGTATATATTTAAGTATATAAAATGTTAAA
>LUMR01000092.1_pt1 | contig 24057 bp, 26 predicted proteins | sample 730041 | NCBI WGS metagenome assembly LUMR01 (sample SAMN03860258, study PRJNA289734) | marine metagenome | biome: seawater column; feature: ocean; material: water; isolation source: Red Sea water column Station 12 - depth 10m | place: Saudi Arabia: Red Sea | collected 2011-10-15 | depth 10 m | reverse complement strand
GCATAATGTCATCTTTAGATTCCTTGAGTCCACTTAAGTCAACCTTGGGCTCTTGTTGGCTAGGATCAGGAACATTTAGCCCTTTTTCTCTTAAGCATTTAGCTAATTCAAGATTTTCATCATATATTTTGGCAAGCTCTTCAGGGTTCAGTGAAGATGCGTCTGACCAGAGATTGTATTTGCTTATGCAATAATCAACATCTTCTCTTAATTTCTTCTCTTCATCTTTGCTATTGCTTAACTGACTAATTGTTGTTTTTAAATCTTCAATATCAAACGGTGTTGCTATGTTATATCCCATTTCTTCGTTTAAGCACTGAGTTAAAACAATTGGATAATCTTCTTCCGCTATAACCGAAGTTGTAGTTGTATCACTTGATAGAGAAGCTACTCCATCATTACTAGTTGTTGAGCATAAGCTTAGAAAAAGAATAAAAATTAAAAGATTTACTTTTTTCAAATTTATTTATTCCTTAGACCAAACAAGGGTCTTAATAGTTTGATATTTTTTACAGCATGGTAAATAGTTAGAGATAAGAAACAAATTAAAAATAAAGCAATTGGAAATTTTATTATTGGATGAATGTTTGATCCAGCAAAAAAATACATGACTGCCATCTGTACCGGCAAGTGAACAATATATACAGGATAAACCGCTGTTTTGTAATATGTTAGTTGTGGTGAATCTTTGTTTAGGAAAACTGCAGCAATACCAAGAAGTGCAAAAATAAAATTAAAAGACTCGAAAGCTATAAGCCTGTTGTCTAAGGCGTAATCTTCAAGGAAATTGTTAAAAAATCTGTAAAAATATGATATTGCACCTAATGCTAGATGTAACCGCCAATTTTTTTTATTCGATTCCCAAAATGCATCCCCTTGAGAAGTAAGAATTATTCCTATAAAAAACCATAGGAAGCCAAGCAGAAAACCGTGGTCTGTAAGCGCGTATGAGTTGTAATAATCTCCATATGTTTCAGTTTTAAACCTTGATACATTCAATAAGTGCCCCTCAGCAATTATGGGAATTGCAAATAAAAATATGCCTCCAGGTTTGTTGAGTAATGAAGCAATAAAATTTTCTTTTGAGATAAAATTCAAAATTGGAATAAGGACCAAGCAATAAAGAAAAATATTAATCAAAAACCATAGATGTAGCCCGTCATATTCTAAAACAAAGAAAACAGCTTCGCTAATTTCGTCTAGCCACCAATAGTTATAATATCTCCCAACAATCAAAGCCGATGAGGTTGAAAATATAAGAGTTCCAAACAACCAAGGTAAGATAAGGATCTTTGCTCTCTCTTTGAATATCTGCATCTTAGTTCTTTTGCTAAATGAAAGCCTTAGAGCGACTCCTGCAATTAAGAAAACGAGTGGTATTCTCCAGTTGTTCATGATGTTTAATAGCGGCCATATACCCCCTGGCGTTCTTTTGTTCTGAACAAAGAGGATTTGTGGAGCAATCAAAGTGAACGAAATTCCGAGATGATAAAAAATAAGAAGAAACATTGCTATGGATCGCAATGCATCAATATCATATCTTCTTTGATTCATATGAACAATATTACAGCTTAAGAGGTGATTAATTAAACTTCAGTTTTGCTTTAAGTTCATCAGTAATGGGTGTTGGTTTCATTGTAGTTTGATCAGTGTAGACATGAACAGCCTCGCAAGAGCTAACTAAATCCCCTGCTTCTTTTAGAAACATTCCCATAATCCAAGTCATGCTCGAATTCCCTATTTCTTTTACTTTGACGCCAATTTCTATATCTTGATCAAAGTAAAGGGGTTTGTTGTACTGAACTAACACCTGTACGGTGTGAAAATCTTTATTTGTTTCTTCGATGTCGCTCAAGTAGTCGTAATTAACATGCTTAAAATAGGCAGTAATTGCTTGATCAAAAAATGCGACGTGATTAGCGTTGTGCATTACTCCTTGAGGATCTAGTTCGTAGTATCGAACTGTTGCCTCCCAAAAAACTTCGAATTGGTCTTTTGATAGTTTTATTTTTGACATTTATACAAATATTTGGGTTTTTGGTTCTATTCCACCGGTAAGCGGCATGGCATATTCAAAAAAGTCATTTGTAACATATGGTTTGGATTCGTCTAAAAATTCCTTAGGCATGTCTTTTGTGTGTTTAGCGACTTTGCTCAAATCTACAACATCAACATCGCAGTGGTATGTTTCTGACAGTTGTCTTTTAAGAATTACTGATCCACTCTGTAGTTCTTTTGAAAAAACCACAGCATGATGTCCTACTCTCTCGGCTTCTTCAGCGTCTATATCAGATACATCCGCTAAAAATGATCTCTGTAAATAACCAAAGGTGTCCGCCCTAACTCTTGCACCATCAATATGTTGTGAAACTATATTTGTTAATGTATCACCTAGTGCACCTGAGCCTGAAAGTTGGATGTTCCCATGGCTATCTTTTTTTCCTGCCAGTCCAGAGCCTGTTTCGCTAGCATATGTTTGAAGAAAATATTCACCATCTTCATTGTGAATCCCTTCAGAAACGGCGACTACACACCTTCCAAGCGAATCATATACTTCTTTAACTTCTTTCAAAAAGGTTTCAATGTTGAATACTTTTTCAGGGACATATACTAAATGCGGACCATCTTCTTCGGTAGATTTACCTAAGGTGCTTGCAGCAGTAAGCCACCCTGCATGTCGGCCCATTAAAACGTTTATTTTAATACCTCTAAGACTCCTGTTGTCTGCATCATCACCCTGAAAAGCATGGGCGACAAATCGAGCTGCTGAACCGTATCCGGGACAATGGTCTGTTTCTCGTAAATCATTGTCAATTGTTTTAGGAATATGGAAGGCTTTCATTTCATATCCTATAGATTTTGCCCCTTCAGAAACTAAATTAGCTGTTTCAGCCGAATCATTACTGTTTTTCAAATATTGAAACAAGTTTTTCTATATCTGAGTCAGTAGGCTTTTTTCTTACTGAACCTAAAGCTGCGGCAGGTGTTTTTCCAATGCCATAAAGTTGTGCTTCAGACAGATTTGAAAGATCTACAAAATCTTCATTGAGCATTCCTTCTAATCCGTGCTTTGCTCCTAGGATTTCATCAAAATCTGATTTAGTTGCTTCTTTAATAAAGCCCACTAGTGATCTGTTTATGACAGCTGTTGGACCGCCTGATTGTCCAATAACTGCTTTGCCTAGTGGCATTTTCTAACTCCCGTTTTGATATACCGAAATAAAACTTAAATAAGAATTGGCAATTTCTGAAACTGCTTCTTCTCTGGATTTATCACCACTGTGCCAACCTTTAAGTGAGTTCCAAAATATTGATCTTCCAATTGCAAATCCCTTATAGCCATCTACAGATGAGCCTGCTCTGAGCCATTCATTAACTTTTTCATCATTCGCTCCTCTTCCCAAAACAACTGCAATCACATCTTCTCTTCCGCCATCTTTAATAACTTTTGAAACATTTTCATTGTCTTCAACGGTGTCTAGGCCTTCAATCTTCCATATATCTGGATCAGCACCTTTTTCTCTCATTTCCTCAACAACCTGGACGGCAAGCTTAGGTCTTATCTCAGAGTCATATTTAGCCTGGTCTCCATCTACACTTGCTAGCTGTTCTTCAGTCGCAGGCACTAAAAACTCTAAAAGAAATTTTCTTTCGTTTTCATCTAGCCAATCTGAAAGAGTTTTTATTCTTTCACCTTGAACCTGTCTAGTATCAGAATCGTCACTAGGATTCCAACGTACAAGTATCTTTACAAAATCTGCATTCACTTCTTTTATTTTTTCACCGAAATCACTACCGTATTCAAAGTCAAAAATCTTTTGTCCTGACTTTTCAACGGGGGCTGCAAACTTTATTCCCATTTCTTTTGCTTTTTCTTGAACTTGAAGACCAAAAGTCTCATCAACAAGAATTGCTGGATCTCCTCCATTTATACCTTTGTTTTGTGCTTCAAGAAAACCGTCAAAAATAATGTCTTTCATGGAAGATACACGAGAAACTTCATCCTCGGTCGGAGCTCTGCCTTCAACACCAAGAAGGCCTTTTGTTAGTGTGCCTCTATGGTCAAATGCAAGAATGTATAAGTCGTTTGAATACCCTTTCATAAACTCTCCTTTATACTTTTGCCCTTGTACTGTCTCGTGTGAGTACAAATAGCATAATTACTAAAAACAATAATGATACTAATAGTAAATAGTCTGAATATGGGTTGGTTTCAGCACTTTCTTCAAAAGTAGCTGATAAAGTTTCAACAAGCTCTAGCGTTGTTGTTCCCCAGTTGCTGGCTAATGTATCATCCAAAAAATATACATTGGAACTCTGAACCGCATTTATGTTTTCCCAACCATCTCTAATTGAAAGGTCTTTATTTAAATAGTCAGAGTGTCCTACAACAATAAAGTCGGGGTTTGCTTCTATTACCATTTCTTCAGTTAATGCGGGGTATCCGCTTCCGAAAGGATCCTCCTCGGAGTTAGCAATATTTATAATTCCAAGTGAGTTGTAAATTTCTCCAATTAATGAGTTTGCATTTACACTATAAATTCCATAGGAATAACCAATTTCGTGATATACGGTAATATTTTCATAATTTGAATTGCTTATGATTCTATTAATTGCAAGCTTCATATCTCTTATTTGTGTTTCTGCAACAGTTTTTTTATCTACTAATTCTCCAATAATTTGAATCTGAGAATACACATCTTCAAGATTTCTAGCAGGAGGTAAAAGGATATGGTTAATCTCTTGTGCTTCCAATCCTTCAATAATGCCATTGAAATCAAAAGCAACTATTACCATATCTGCATCAAGGGGTGCTAGTTCTTCAGCTGTGACTGTGTATGCGTCAATTCTTTGGACTGGGAAGTCAACTTCAGAAAAAGCATCAACAGCAATTAATGTATTTTCTGCACCTAATGATTGAATAATTTCAGTGTGGGTTGTAGACAATGAAATAATTTTTACTTCATTCTTTTCTTGCGCTTGATTTGAACACATTGATACAAACAAGGCAAGAATAATAAGTTTCGTTTTCATATTTTCCTTTCTTACCTTGAGAAAATAAAGAAACTTCAAGAATTTCTAGAAACTTCATTCCTTCTCTCGAGGACTGTTGTCTTAACAATAATGAAGGCGACCTGACTTATCTTTCGAATTACAGTTGCGGGACAGTGTTAGACTTTCACTAACTTCGCTCCATTATTCTTGATGAATAGTAGCAGATTAGTTTTCTTCGTCTTCTTCGTTTTCTGTGTTTTTTAATGCATCCATAAGAGTGGGTTCTTCAATATCTCTTGGGACGTCTGGTCTTGGTAAATCTTCGTTAGGTAAACTTGCCTCTTCTGAGGATTCTTGTCTCACCTTTTTAATTGAATTTACAATCGACATCAGAACTGTTTCTTTTTGTTCGTTTTTTTTCTGAGTTTTAACTTCCTCTGTTGTTGTCTTCTGAGGTGTTTCTAAATGAGACTCCTCTAATACAACCACTTCAATACCCCCAACAAGGTCTGAAACGAGGTTGTAGAAAAAGGCGCCGATAGTAGCGAGGGCTGTTTGGGTCAGCATATAAACTGCTGCTAAAGAAACTACACTTGTAAAGAGTGTTTCAATATTTCCGACAAGCGAGGCATCTTGATCAAGAAGCGCCAGTCTTCTTGCAATATCTTCAAGGCCTTGTGGAACTCCTGCGTTAACCAATAAAACCCACATTATTGATAATCCAAGCACCACAGTTAATGCAACAACAAAATTAAGTACTAGCGTGACTTTTAATACGGTCCAAGGGTCTATTTTTCTGATTATTCTTCTTACTCTGTTTACTCTGACCATTTTTAGCTCTTTATAGGTATGAAAGCTGAAACTTCTTCTTCAGAAGACAGCTTCATAACCCTTACTCCTTGTGCTGATCTACTCATTTGTTTTATTTGCTTTACTGCACATCTTATTGCAGTACCGCCTGTACTCATAAGCATAACCTCGGTATCTTCATCTACAGACCTTGCTCCAACTAAATTTCCTTTACTTTCCGTAATTTTAAGAGCTTTCACTCCCATGCCGCCTCTTCCTGCTCTTCTAAATTCATCAAGTTTCGTACGTTTCCCATATCCCTTAGCTGTAATAAATAGGAGGGTTTCATCTCTAGAGGTAGCTGCACCTACAACCTTGTCTCCCTCTCTAAGTTTTATTCCCCTCACACCCATTGCTGTTCTTCCTTGGGGTTTAAGGTTGGTCTCATCAAATCTAATTGCTTGCCCGTTTTGAGAAACAAGTATGACATCTTCTTTGCCGGAGGTCGTTTTTACAGAAACAACCCTATCTTCGTCTTTTAGTTTTATTGCTTGTAAGGATTTGTAATTCGAATCAAAATCCTTAAAACTAGATTTTTTAACTGTTCCTTTTTCTGTCATTATTAGTAAAAACTTCTCAGTTTCGTAGTCTCTTGTATCAATAATTGCTTGCACCTTTTCGTCTTGTCCCATCGAAAGAACATTTTGAATTAAAGAACCCTTTGCTGTTCTGTTGGTTTTTGGAATTTCATGTGCTTTGGCCCGATATACTTTTCCGCGGTCTGTAAAGAATAAAAGATATGAGTGTACAGAAGTAGAAAGAAGGTGCTCTATGACATCTTCATTTGATGAAGCAGCTTTAACTCCTTTGCCGCCTCTGCCTTGCTTTTTGTATGAAGTTGATGGTACAGATTTTACATATCCATTTGCCGATACAGATACAATAATTTCTTCATCTTCAATAAGGTCTTCTATTGAAACCTCGCCAACGTCTGGAACAATTCTTGATCTTCTTTCGTCGCCAAACTTGTCGGTAATTGCTTCTAGTTCTTCGATTAAAATCTTATCTTGTTTTGCTCGACTTTTTAAAATTGAAGTTAGTTCTTTGATTGTTTCTTTTAGGTCTTTTTTTTCTTCTTCTAGTTTTTCCATTTCAAGCGCGGTTAGTCTCCTAAGGGGCATATCCAATATGTGAGAAGCCTGTATCTCACTAAGTTTAAATTTTGTCATTAAAGATTTTCTTGCTGTGTCTACATCTTTTGAGGCTTTTATGACTTTAATAATTTGGTCAATCTTTTTTAAAGCCAGAAGCAAGCCTTCTACTATATGGAGTCTGTTTTCGGCTTTTTGTAGTCTGTGTTTTGTTCTTCTTTGTATTACATCGATTTGATGATCAATATAATATTTAATTAACTCAGGAACTGAAAGTACTTTTGGAACTCCTTCAACAAGAGCTACTGAGTTTACGGAAAAAGTGTCTTGTAGTTGAGTTTGTTTAAAAAGTTGATTAAGTACAACTTGTGGAACTGCATCTCTTTTTAGCTCGACAACTAATCTTGTTCCGTTCCTGTCACTGCTTTCGTTCCTAAGATCAGAAATTCCCAGGAGTTTCTTGTCTTGAACAAGTGTTGCAATTTTTTCCATAATTCGGTCTGTAGATGCTTGGTAGGGTAATTCTTTAACAACTATTGCAGACCTACCTCTGCCTAGTTCTTCTACATCAGCAACAGCTCTTATTTTGATTGATCCTCTTCCTTTTAATATTGCTTCTTTAATTGTTGGTGTATCAACAACAAGACCACCCGTTGGGAAATCCGGTCCTTTAATTATTTTTAGATAGTCTTTTGGTTTTACATCCTTGTTTTCAACAGTGTATTTAACAGCTTCTGTTATCTCTCTAAGGTTGTATGGCGGCATATTTGTTGCCATTGCTACAGCAATTCCTTCTGCACCGTTAACAAGGAGGTTTGGAAATCTTGCAGGTAAAACCTTAGGCTCTGATGTTTCGCCTGAATAGTTTGGTTCAAAGTTTACAGTATCCTCATCAATTCCATCCAATAATTGTGATGAGAGAGATGACATTCGTGACTCTGTGTATCTCATAGCTGCGGGTGGATCGTCCGGTGTTCCAAAGTTGCCTTGGGGCTCGATAAGTGGGTATCTTGTACTAAAGTTTTGTCCAAGCCTTACTAGTGTTCCATAAATTGCATCATTGCCGTGAGGGTGATAATTACCCATTACATCACCAACGACTTTTGAACATTTTCTAAATGGACCTGTTGGTCTTATACCCGTTTCATACATAGAATACAAAATTCTTCTCTGAACTGGCTTTAAACCGTCCTTAACATCTGGCAAAGCTCTTGATACGATTACAGACATTGCGTAGTCTAAAAAAGACTTCGATATTTCGTCTTCTACAGCAATAGTTCCGTTTGATGTGTTGTCAGTGTTTTTTTCTTCTTTTACAGATTTTTTAGCTGCTGGTTTTTTAGCTGCTGGTTTTTTAGCTGCTGGTTTTTTTGATGGTGGTTTTTTAGCTGGCATTATACGTCAAGAAACCTCACGTCTTTAGCGTTCTTTTCAATAAAAAGTTTTCTTTTTGAAACATCATTTCCCATTAAAATTTCAAACATATCAGAAGCCTTCGCCATCGCACCTTTAGCGTCTGCAAGTGTAACTTTAATTAGGGTTCTAGTCTCAGGATTCATTGCGGTGTCCCACAACTCCCCAGCGTTCATTTCTCCCAACCCTTTGAATCTGCTTATATCAAACTTTTTGTTTTTGTTTTCTTTTTTAAATTTATTCAGCGCTTCATCGTCTTTTAAGTATGTTATTCCTGATGATGCTTTTACTCGATATAACGGTGGTTCTGATATCCAGACTTTTCCACTTGTTATCAAACCAGGCATAAATTTAAAAAAGAATGTAAGAAGTAGTGTTCTAATATGTGCACCGTCAACATCAGCATCTGTCAAAAATATTATTTTGTCATATCTTGACTCTTCTTCGTTGAACTGAAGCTTTATACCGGTACCAATAGCTTTAATGAGTGCGCTTATCTCTTCGTTTTGAAGAGCTCTGTTTTCTGTAACTTTTTGAACGTTTATAATCTTTCCCCTGATCGGCAGAATTGCTTGCACTCTTGAGTCTCGTGCTTGTTTGGCAGGACCAGCTGCCGAGTCTCCTTCTACAATGAACAACTCACTTTCTGTTGGGTCTGTTGAAGAGCAGTCTGCAAGTTTTCCTGGAAGGCCTGAGGTCTCTAAAATGCTTTTACGCTTGGTGAGCTCTCTAGCTTTTTTTGCACTCATTCTTGCTTTTGCAGCAACTGCGCATCTTTCTACTATTGCTCTACCCTCTTTGGTGTTTTTGGTTAACCATTTTGGAAACTCTTCATTAATTAGGACTTGAACCCTTGATTTCATTTCAGTATTTCCTAATTTTGTTTTTGTCTGTCCTTCGAATTGAGGTTCTTTTACCCTTACAGACACCACACCTGTAAGCCCTTCTCTTATGTCGTCTCCTGTTAAAGATATGTCCGAATGAAGATTTCTTTTTTTTGCAAAGTCGTTAATTGCTTTGGTAACAGCTGTTCTTAGCCCTTCTTCATGAGTACCACCCTCTAGGGTGTGTATGTTGTTAGCAAAGCTTTTTATTGTTACATCGTCTTCGTTTTTCCACTGGAGTGCAACCTCGATTTCTGAGTCTTTTGTTTGGTCTGAAAAAGAAATTATTTTTTGATGTAGTGGATCAAAACCGTCATTTAAATATTCAACAAAATCTGTGAGGCCACCTTTATAGTGATACTCTTCTTTTGTGGGTGGCTTAACTCTGTTGTCAACAAGTGTTATTTTCAAACCTTTGTTAAGAAACGCAGTTTGTCTAAGTCTTTCATCAACTATGTTGTAATCATATGTTTGGGTCTCATCAAATATTTTTGGATCTGCTAAAAAGTTAACTTTAGTACCTGTTTTTTTTGAAACTTTTCCTTTTTTGATTTTGGATTTTGGTTTTCCCAAGTCAAAGTCTTGATTCCAAAAATGACCGTCTCTTTGAACCTCTACTTTAACGTATGTTGATAAAGCGTTAACAACAGATATTCCAACTCCATGCAATCCACCACTAACGGTATAGGCTCCTGATTCAAACTTTCCACCAGCATGAAGTGTTGTTAATACTGTTGTGAGTGCAGATATTTTTGTTTTGGGGTGCGGTTTTACTGGTATTCCGCTTCCATCGTCTTCAACAGTAACTGAACCGTTTTTTTCTAGACTAACTTTTATCTTAGAACATCTTCCAGCCATAGCTTCATCAACAGAGTTGTCTAAAACTTCCCAAATTAGGTGGTGTAATCCATTTGGACCTGTAGATCCAATATACATTGCAGGGCGCTTTCTAACTGCTTCTAGACCCTCAAGAATTTTTATATCTTTTGAATCATAACTATTATTTGAATCTTTTTTAGACACGAACTATCTCCAAGATACGCTTCTTTTTGCTTATATTACAGCCCCTTGCTGAACTCTTATTTTACTAGATTTGCTGATTATTGCTGGTTATTATCTACTTGAATATTCAGTTTTTTTAACTTTATTTTTGTATTTTTTTCTATATCAACTAATAGCTTTTCTTGTTGTAGTTCGATTAGGTTTTTCAATCTTTTTGAGTCAACATAGAGGATTAACTCATCCCCAACAACTGGTCCCGGTATTATTTCGCTGTAAAGGTTGGTTTTCTCGTTTTTAAAGTGTTTTCTAATCTTTTCGGATTTTGAAAAGTCAATACCTGAGTCGTTTGGATTAATTTTTTGGGGTTCTTTGTTGAACATTTATTGGTTCGTTCTAACAGGCATTAATAAATACTTATAGTGTTCTTCTTCTCCTTGAATAACAGCTGGTTTGTCATTTCCAGAAAACCTTAGATAAGCTTTGTTTCCTTCCAAAACTTCAATGCCTTGAATTAGATAGTTTGGGTTAAACGATATTTCAAAACCAGAAATGTCTCCTACTTCAAGTCCTAATATTTTTATGTCTACCACTTCGTTGCCTCCACCAATGTCTTTATTGGTAGACGAGATATTAAGGGTTTTGTCATCCACCACCTTAAGGGTTACAGGTATAAAACCCTCTGCGACAACAGTTGATCTGTCTAGTGATTCCAATATAGATTTTTTATCAACTTCTATTGAAAAAAGATTTTCTTTAGGAAACAACATTTTATACTCAGGAAACGTTCCTTCTAGTTTTCTTACTGATGTGTAATATCTTTTGTTGTAAAAGTGTAGTTCTCTTTCTGTTGAGTTTATGTTTATTTCTTCTTCGCTGTCTTCAAATATTTTTATTGTTTCGTTTAAAGACCTAAATGAAACAATTCCTGCGTCGGAAATTGGAAGGTCAAAAACGGTATTGGTTGCAAGCCTGTAGCTGTCGGTTGAAACGAGGTTTGTTTCGTTGTTTTCGTTATCAAAGAAGACTCCTGTGAGTATTGGTTTTCCTCCCTCTGGAGATGCTGCTACACCTACTTTTTTTAGTGCATCAAAAAGGTTTGTTGTTTTAAGTTGTTTGCTTTCAGAGGTGTTGTGTTGTTCTTCTAGTAGTGTTTTGGGATAAGTTAAGTGATCTAGTTTTCTAAGCCTATATTCTGTTTTTTTTGTTTCTACTTTGATCTCGTTCCCTATGTCTGAAAAGACAACTTCTCCTGAAGGTAGTTTCCTTACCACTTCTGAAAAAATTCTTGCATTAACGAGGCATTCTCCGTCGACAATAGACTCTACTTCAAAACTGGCTTTTATAACCAGGTCCAGATCGGACCCTGTTAACTCACAAAGGTTTTCTTTAATTTTTATATAAAGACCTTGGAGTGCTGGGGTGGAGGGTTTAATATCAACAGCTTTCGACACCGTTAAAACATATTCTTTTATACTCTTGGCTGTTGTTTTAAATTTCAACAAATACCTCTTATTCTTTTATATATATAACAATAATAAAGCTGTTTAAAGTGTTTAAAAAAACAAAAAACACCTTAAAAGGCTTTAAAAACACATTAGTAGTTTTCAACATTCTAAACACCAACAAACTTTGTTGAGTTATTATCTATTTTGTTGTTGAAAATGTTAACTTCTTTTTTAAACAAACTTGAACCTTCGACCTTCTTTATGGAAGAGAGAACCGTTGAGTGAGATCTGTTCCCCACATATAAACCAATTTGGTTTAAGGAGTACTCAGTATGTTTCCTCATCAAATAAATAAACAGGTGTCTAGCGTTGCTTACAAGTTCACTTCTGTTTTTTGAAAGAACAAGCCTTTCGTCAACCTGGTAAACCTCCGAACAGTACTTTAGAATAAACTCCGGAGTTAACTCCATTATCTTGTTGTTACTATACATTGAAACGAGCTCAGATATGTATTTGTTGTTACTTACACCAGTTTGTTTGTTAATAATTAGATTGTTAACAACACCATTTATTTCTCTAAAGCTTTGAAAGTCCAACGAAAGCAACATTTCTAAATCATTTTTAGAAAACAACAAACCTTCAAATTCAACATTGTTCTTTTTTAAGACTTCAGAAAAAATTTCCCTATCAGGTTTTTCTATGTCTGTTACTAGTCCGTTTAAAATTCTAGAAACCAAACGATCCGGAAAACCATTAAGTTCTTGGGGTTTCTGGTCGGATGCTAAAACCACAGACTTTGAATTGTTTAAAAAATAGTTAATTGTATGAAAAAGCTCTTCAGAAACACCTTTTTTGCCTACAAAAAACTGAATATCATCTACTAATAAAATGTCTACAGACCTAATTCTCTTTTTAAAGTTGTCAATATCATTATTCTTTATACCGGAAATATATGACTCAAGAAAAGATTCCGAGTCAATATAGAAAGAGGAATTACTTGACGCCTCAATGGTTTTCAAAAGGTGGGTTTTTCCAACACCTGGTTTACCATAAACAAAAAGTGGATTAAACCGTTTACCGGGTGATATAACAACGTTTTTAGCTGCTGTTATTGCCAGATTATTACAACCACCAACAAAAAGCTCATCAAAAAAGGACAAATCATAACGAGTCTCAACAACAATATCATCTTGCTTTTTCTCAACTATGGTTGTTTCAACGCTTGACTTTTCATATACACTTGTTTTTTGAAAGTTTTTATCAACAACAAAAACACAATCAGCCTTGTTGTTATATTTAAGTTGATATACTGACTTAATTTTTGAATAGACCTTTTTTTCAATAGCTGATTTTATAAAATCAGATGAAACAACAATACAAAGATCGTTCTCATCATTTATTTCAAGGCCAACCTGATCTAACCAATATCTATCTGTCTTGTTGGTCAAAGACTTTTCTAATAAGGCTTTAAACTCTTCAAGCATTACAGTATTTCCCCTACTCCCCATAACCAGATATAAACTTAACCACCAAAACAAGATTTTCATAGAGTGTGAAAAACAGATTAAAATTTCACAAAGTGTTTAAAACTTTGAAAAACCTCAATAAACATTGAGTAAAACCCTAAACAAGTAATACACATTAATTATTAATAAAGTTGTTTGTTAAAGCTAGTTAGTTTGTTTTTCGCGAGCTAAAAATCCTTTTCGCGAACTAGTCAAAAATAAAATTTATTTTGTTTTGTTTAATTAATTTCTTCATTTATTCTTACAAACAGGTATTAAATGAAAAGAACATATCAACCTAGTAATAGAAAAAGAAGCAGAAAACACGGTTTTAGATCAAGAATGCGTACAAGAGCAGGACGCGAAATTCTTAAAAGAAGAAGAAAAAAGGGTCGTAAAATTCTGTCTGCCTAGGTAGTGAGTGTGAAGTTTACTTCGCTGAATAAAAAAAATCATTTTGATAACCTGAAAAAAGAAGAATTTTGTATAGCCTCAAAAGGCCTAAAGGTTTTTGTTAAAGAAAACGGTACAACCTCTTCAAGACTTGGAATAAGTATTTCAAGCAAGCATGCGAATGCAGTTAATAGAAATAAGTTTAAAAGAAGGACAAGGGAAGCAGTAAGGAGCCTATCAGACAATAAAAATCTGGACATTTTAGTTGTTGGAAACAAAGATTCGTCAAACCTAACATCATCTGAAATTTTGAAGATTTTTAAGTCTCACCCCTTACTCTAAAAAAGAATGAAAATATTAGGGTTTTTTCTTCAAGGATCAAGGTCTCTACTCGCATTATTTGGTTTAGGTGGGGGCAACTGCATGTACTACCCATCATGTACAAATGTTATCGTTGATAGTTTTGAAAAAAACGGTTTGATTAGGACTGTTCCAGTTATTTTTAGAAGAATATTCATTTGCAACCCAATATATAAGAAAATTGGTAAAAATTGGCAATATTAGAACCATTTGCGCTTGCTATAGGGTTTTTACTCTCTTATGTGTATGACTACACCGCATCATATGGATATTCAATTGTCATTTTGACAATAATAATTAACGTAATAATTTTCCCACTTACACTAAGACAAACTAGATCAACAAAGAGAATGCAAGATGCTCAGTCGGACATAAAACGACTTCAAAAACAATACAAAGACAACAAAGAAGAACTCAACAAAGCAATGGCTGCAATGTATAAAGAAAAGGGCATTAATCCCCTTGGTTGCATACTTCCACTTTTAGTTCAAATGCCTATATGGTTTGCTCTTTTTAGGGTTCTAAGAGAGCCTTTGGCTTTTATACCAAGCTCCTCTAGTCTTTCAAACAGCCTAGCTGTTAGTACGAGCCTTAAATTTTTTAATATGGATCTCCAAATTCCACCCTCAGAAGTTGCTGAGTGGATTGAAAGAGTTCCTTATTTAGTGCTGATTTTATTGGTTATTCTTACTGCTTTATATCAGCAGAATCAGATAACTAAGAAGACTGGAAAAAGCGACAATCCTCAAGCACAACAAATGCAAATGGTAGGAAAAGTTATGCCTATATTTTTCGGATTTATTTCTTGGACTTTACCAACAGGTTTAGTTGTCTACTTTCTAACAGGAAATATATTTCGTATTGGGCAACAAGCATTGATTGTAAAGCTTGATGATAAAGAAACTAATAAAAAAGAAGAAAACAAAAAAGAAAACGAGGAACAACAACAAAACCCTGTTCAAGAAGATTCTCGTAAAAACCGCAAAAAAAGAAGGAGAAAGTAATGGCTAACAACAAATGGGTAGAGGTTGAAGCAAAATCTATAGATGACGCAATTAAAGCTGGATTAAACGAACTAAACCTTGAAGACGCAACGCAAGCAAATATAAATATTTTAAGAGAACCAGAAGGCGGTGTCTTTGGAGTGGGTGGAACGAAAGCTCTTGTTCGAATTTCTGTAAGAAACGGTGGTTCTAGAAACTACAACAACAAAAATAAAAGGAATAGTGGTAATAAAAACGGGTACAAAAAACAATATTCTCCCAAAAAGCCGCGTATAGAGGCCGATAAAGATGAACAGTTGAAGGTTTCTATTAACTTTTTAGAGGGTTTAATAAAGTCTTTTGGACTTGACGGTAAAGTTGAAGGCACACTAGAAGACGAAAATCTAATTGTGAATGTAACAGGAGAACAAACAGAGGCACTAGTTGGAGAAAAAGGTTTTATTATAAGATCTATACACGAGCTGACAAGAACTGTAGTACAAAGAAAAACAGGCGCCGGAACAAGACTTAGGCTTGATGTCGCTGATTATGCAACAAAACGCAAAGAAGCGCTGACAATATATGCAGAAAGATTGAGTAAACAAATTCTTGAAGACAAACAAGAAGTTATGTTAGAGCCAATGAACTCTGTTGATAGAAAAACACTCCACGACGCCGCGGCAACTTTTGACGGAATTAGGTCTTATTCTGAAGGTAGAGAACCGTATAGGTCAGTTGTTTTTGCTCCCGAAGAAGAAGAATGACCTTCGAGCCCCAAATTCCAGATTGGGGTAATGAGTACAAAAACTATCTTGAAAGGCTCAAAAGCTATCATGATTGGTTGTGCAAAACAGGCATAAACAATGGATTAATAAGTGAAAAGCCCTTGCAGTACATATGGGACGAATTCATAGTCCACTCGTTGTATTTTGGAAAAATACTGCAAAATATTAAAAATAATGATAAAAACATATATGACCTAGGCACAGGCGGTGGAATTCCTGGAATTCCTATTGCTTTAACTAACCCAAACAAATTATTCACGCTTGTCGACATAAGCGAAAGTAGAGCTTTTGAACTTCAAAGGCTAAAAAATATATTAAATTTAGAAAATGTTGAAGTTCTTAATGAGAGTGCCGATGCAGTTTTAACAGATAACAACACGTACATTTCTCGCTGCTTTATCTCATCAAAAGACGTTTTGAAAAACATAAAACAATTAAAAAACGTAACATACATAGTCTCTTCAAACGGAGAAAATTTAAACGAAAATAAAGAAAAGTTTCACGTGAAACAAGAAAAATTCACCATTAATTCAACAAACATAAGACACATTGATGTTATAAATGTTAAGTGAAGGTTCTTACAATATTGTGCCAAAAAGGTGGAGTTGGTAAAACAACTTTTGTTGTAAATTTAGGAAAACTACTTTCACACAAAGGCCACAAAACTCTATTGATAGATACCGATCCTCAAGGAAATGTATCAACATACCTAAATTTTGATAAAAACTCTAAAGAAGCGCTAAACACAACAGATTTATTTGAAAACAGGCTAGATAAAGAAATTATGAAAGTTTCTGAAAGTCTTTACTTGATTCCTTCAAATAAATCAATAACTAAGCACAGTAATGAAAAAATTATAGGTGGATCAAAACTCATGAAACATAAAAACTTTTTCAGGGAAAAGGGCTTTGACTTAATTTTGATTGATACCCCACCAACGATAAGCTCTTTAACACAAGAGTCTTTAACAATAAGTGATTATTACTTGATACCATCAAAACCTGAATTTTTAGCTGTAGAAGGAGTTTCTCAAGCAATGGATTTTGCAAAGGAAACAATAAACAACGTTATCAAAGCGGACCCTATATTTTTAGGTGTTGTTTTAAACCAAGTTGACACTAGAAGATCAAGCTTTCAGTCCTTTGAAAACGAACTCAGGTTTTTATTGGCTGACAAACTTTTTAATTCAAAAATTTCCCAATTAACTGAAATAGCTGACAGCCCATTCTATGCTAAGACCGTGCTTGATTTCAATGAAAACAGCAAAGCAAGGCTTGAATTTATTGAGCTTTCCGAAGAAATTTTTGAAAAAGTGGGATTATGAAACGTACTTTAAGCGACCTAATAACCAATAGCGATACTAAAGATCTTGTGATAAAAAATGTGAATATTGACTCTATTAAGGAGAGTCCAACCCAGGCCCGTAAAAAGTTTGACCAAAAAAAATTAGAGGAATTAAGAGATTCGATATCTAAAAATGGAATACTCCAACCACTTATTGTTCAGAAGCTTGAAAACAATCAATATGAACTGATTGCCGGCGAGAGAAGACTGAGAGCATCTAAAATGCTTAAATTAGAATCTGTTCCCTGTCTTATAAAGGACGTAAGTCAAAGAGATGCAGCAGTTCTCGGAATAGTTGAAAATATTCAAAGAAGCCAGTTAAATTCAATTGAAGAGGCTTTGGCTTATAAAAATCTAAAAGAAAACTATGAACTTTCTAACGATGAAATAGGCTTTTTAGTTGGTAAAAGTAGACCTCATATTTCTAACATGCTTAGAATTTCTAACCTAAGCCCAAATGCTCAAAACGCTTTAAGTAATGAAGAGGTCTCGTTTGGCCAGATCAAACCAATTATAGTTTTAGAGCACAGCGTTCAAGATAAGATGCTGAAAGATATAATTGCATTAAATCTTTCTAGTAGAGATGTGGAAGAAAAAGTTCGTCAACTCCACAGTACTAACGCAGATGAAGAGTCTTTTCATTATAAAAATATGTTGGAAAATCTACTTGGAACAAAGGTCACATTTAAAAAAAGCAAAAATAAAACAAAAATAAGTTTTACATTAAATTCAAAAGAAGACCTTGATTCGTTTATAAAAAAAATCTCTTAATCTTTATAAATTTCCTTTAATTCCTCAAGAATGCAAGAAAGTAAATCGATTATTGCATATTGGTAAAAATTACCATTTATTACTAAAGTGACAGATTTAGTATTTTTTAAAACAGACAAAGACCTGCCCTCTGCAACAAACCCCATTGAGGATTCAATCTTTGTTGAGATTCTTTCACCAATTGAACTTGATGAATGTTTACCTTGGAAAAAATTTACTTTTAAATCTACAGAGTTTCTTAAACTCAAAAACAAAGTGGGATTAACTTTGTTTACGTACTCGATGCTGTTTTCTTCATCATTGTCTTGTGTGATTTCTGAAGAAAAAGAAATATTTAAGTTGTTTTCATTACAGAAATCTTTTATTTTTTGATATAAACCTATCTGTTCTTTATAATCTCCACGGTTTTCTATGTCAAAACAGATTGAAAGATTGCTAGAACTCCCCTTAAAGGTTTTTACAGCCTCATTCAAAGATGTATTCATTGTTGGCCTTAGTAATTTTTTAATTTCAGCTGCAGTTTCTAGGCCTACCGTACCATCAACGGACAATCCTCTATTTTCCTGAAACAACTTAACAGATCTACTTACATTATTATCAAAAGTAGAATTTATCGGTTCAGAGTAAAAACCCAACCTAGAAAGATATTCTTGAAGCTCTTCTACATCAGAACCATATAAAACTGGTTTTGATAATAAAAGAATCCTATCACCCAAAACATAACCATTGTTTAAGAGTTCAAGCCATAAATGCTCTTTCGAAATAGTTTTTGAAAGGTTGTGATCTTCTATAAACAACTCTACAAGATTGATTAACTCTTCAACGTTTTTAGAACCAGGATAACCACATGAATTGAGTTTTATATTTATATCATCTAACTCTTCGTTTGAAAGTTCTTGTAAGTATTTTGTAAAGTTTAAATTAGTGGTCAAGCCATCTCTCAACATCCATTGCTGCTTGACACCCGGTACCAGCAGCAGTAATTGCTTGTCTGTATAAAGAATCTGCTACATCGCCAGCTGCAAACACACCAGGTACTGAAGTGCTTGTCTCCGTTGTGAACCCAGTTTTTATGTATCCTTTTTCATCAAGTTCTACAAGCTCGTCTAAAAATTTTACATTTGGATCATGACCTATGGCAACAAACACTCCATCAAGCTCTAATTCACTCGTTGTTTCGTTTTCTACATCTTTCAACTCAATTGATGAAACGCTCCCATCACCATTAATTTTTTCAACAGTTTTGTTCCAAACAACTTCTATTTGTTCATGATTTAGTACCCTGTCTTGCATTATTTGGCTTGCTCTAAACTGGTCTCTTCTGTGTATTACATAAACTTTTGATGCAAACTTTGTTAAAAACAGTGCCTCTTCCATTGCAGAATCACCGCCACCCACAACTGCAACAATCTTCTCTTTAAAGAAAAAACCATCACAGGTAGCACATGCTGAAACACCATATCCCTGTAATTCTTTTTCACCTTCTACTCCAAGCCATCTCGCTGATGCCCCAGATGCAATTATTACTGATTTAAACAGATATTCTCCCTTAGAACTTGTTAGCTTAAAACCATTATCAAGTTTTTCTATTGAATCTATTGTTTCTGTTTTAATTTCTGTTCCAAACCTTTCAGCTTGTCCTTTAAAAACTTGCATTAATTCAGGACCCATAATGCCATCGACAAAACCTGGATAATTTTCAACATCTGTGGTTAACATCAACTGACCCCCAGATTCTAAACCTTCAAAAAGTACTGGAGAGAGACTTGCTCTTCCAGCATATATTCCTGCAGTATATCCTGCCGGACCAGAACCAATAATTGCTACACTTTCCATTACTTTTTTCTCCAATAATTTCTTAAAGACATAATTAAGAAGAGTAGTCCTATTGAGGCAAAAGCAAAGCCTGTTGGATTAATTCCAAGAAGTAACCCAAGCCCCTGCATAATTTTTATTATTCCAATAATAAGAAATCCCAAAGCCATTAAAAGCAAAACAACCAACAGAAATCCCATTGACGCAAACCCTGCAATTCTTTTTACAGGTTTAACAACTAACCTTTTAATAGTTTCAATTAAGCTTTCTACGGATTCTACAAAACTATCTTCTTGTTCCATATATCTAATATTAAGCGTTCAAAAATTATTAATGTAGTTCTAAAAATCTAACTAGTACTTAAGATTATGAAATTAGTTTTTGTAAATTCAAAACCATGTTTTGTATAGAGGCCTTTAGCAGCCTCGTTATTCTCTTGAGTATTTAAACGTATATTTATGTATTTTTTTTCTTTGGCAAAGTTAAGAACACTATTAAGCAATTTGGAACCATGACCATTGTGTTGATATTCTGTACTAATTCCAAATCTTTGTAAGAATGAAAAGTTTCTTGTTGCTCCCAAAATCGCATACCCAATAAGACTATCTCCGCTATATTCTTTGAACAAAAAGTTTTGATTACAGCTATCAAGAGTTTCTATAAATGCCGCCCTTGAATTTTGCCAATAAGGGCTAAATATAGATCTATCAAGATCAATTAATTCATCGATATTGTTTTTTGTAAAATTTTCACAATGCGAAGGCTCAATATTTTTTAGTTCTAAACTTCTTAAATTTATTGACAGAACATTTAATTTTTCAGCAGCATTCCATCCAGATGACAACCAACTGTGGGTTTCATTTTCTTGAACCATTGATGAATTAAATTTAAGCCCTGTATTTTCAGCTTCTAGTTTTATTCTTTTTAGAAGACTCCTCCCACCATAAACTTTTTCAAAATAAATTATTGAAGTAACATCGTTCCATTTTCTTGTTTGGTAACTCCCAACCCAAGAACTGTGTTTGGTTTTCTCATCTGTTAAATACATACTTAAGTATTTTCTTATCTTCATCGTGTGTTACGAGATTTACAGCTGTTTCATAATCAACTAAAGCCACTTCCTCAATTTCATCATCAGGCTCGCTATCAAACGCCTTCACAACATGCATTTTGAAAAACCAAACTGTTTTCTTAACTTTTTCATTATTAACCGATATTTCATATCGTGATTCAGCCAAGGGCTTTTCATCAGACAGTTCTACGATAAAACCGGTTTCCTCAGACACTTCTCTTTTTGCAGCATCTTTTGGTGTTTCACCTTCTTCCATGTGCCCTTTTGGAAAACCCCAAAACGACTTTGGATCGTCTACATATTCACTTTTTTTGTTTTTAACCAGTAGTACCTTGTTGTTATCTACAACAATTCCTCCAGCTGCAAAATCTACTTTTGAATTCATTCTTCTATTGTATCCACAGTTCTTCTAAGCTATCAATATGGTACCAATTACACTATTAAAATTAGTTGAGAACAATAGCTTTTTAAGCACTCTTTCTTCCTTGTATCACGGTAATGGTTTTGAGTTATATCTTGTTGGAGGTGCAGTAAGGGATGGAATACTAAACATCCCGACAAACGATTTCGACTTTACAACTAACGCCACCCCAGAAGAGTCAATCGAATTGCTTAAAAAAAATAATTACAAAACAACTGAGGTAGGTAAAGCTTTTGGGACAATTGAACTTTATGACCAAGAAAGAGTAGTGCATATAACCACTTTTAGGAAAGACACCTATGAAACAGATTCAAGAAACCCCGAAATAGAAAAAGCTTCTAATCTTGTTACAGATTTATCGAGAAGAGACTTTACAATAAATTCCATTGCTTATTCATTAGAAACTAATGAATTAATAGACCCATTTTCAGGTTTAAAAGACCTTGCATCTGGAACTATATCAACACCAGATGATCCAATCATCTCCTTTTCTGATGATCCTTTAAGAATGTTAAGAGTATGTAGATTTGCAAGCACACATGGATTTTCACCAGACAACGAAACCTATATAGCAATGAAAGAAAATATAGAACGAATAAAAATAATAACAAAAGAGAGAATTAGAGATGAGATAAATAAACTTTTAGTTGGTAAGAGCCCATCAATGGGCATTCGAACTTTAGTTGAGAGCGGTCTGAGTTTATATATTATTCCAGAAATAAATGAACTTAAAATAGAAGTGGATCCAAAACACCACCACAAAGATGTTTATGAACATACACTAGCAGTTTTAGATGGGGTACCACCAAAACTCACACTTAGAATGGGAGCTCTTTTACATGATATTGCTAAACCAAACACTAAAGGAATAGAAAATGGAAAAGTACACTTTAGGCACCACGAAGTAGTGGGCGCAAGGATGACAAAAAAAATATTAAAGGGATTGAAGTATGATAACAAAACAATTGAAGATATAGCGCTACTTGTTGAACAGCACTTACGCCCCCATACTTTCAAGATGGGATGGACAGATTCAGCAGTGAGAAGATACATTGTTGATGCTGGACATATGCTTGAGGATTTAAATGAACTAGTAAGAGCGGATGTAACTACAAAAAATAAAATAAAAGCAAAAGAGATATATGAAAATCTTGATGAAATGGAAAAAAGGATAGAAGAAGTTAAAGCTAAAGAGGAGCTATCCAAAATTAGACCAGCTTTATCAGGAGATGAGATTATGGAACATTTTAACATTCAACCTGGACCTAAAGTTGGAGTTATTATGAAAGCCCTATATGAACAAAGGATCAACGACGGTGAGGTATCCAAAGAAGATGCTTTAAAACTTGCTGAGGAAACATATAAAAATTTATAATTGTATAAATATACAAACAAATGTATATTTATAAATATGACAAAAGCAACTATTCAAAGACAAAAGCTAATAGCTGACTTTATTGATTCTGGAAATATTTCATCACAGAACCAACTTAAAGGAATGCTTAAAAAGAACGGGACAGTTATTACGCAAGCCACTCTGTCAAGAGATTTAAATGAGCTTGGAGCTATAAAGAAAAGACTAAAAAATGGTAGGCTGGTTTACTTGTTACCGAAAAATCAAGATAATAACGCTCAATACAAAATAGCCAAAAGAGCACTTCAAGACTTTGTTTTAGAAATAGAGCCAGTCTCTAACCAAGTTGTTGTTAAGACAACTACTGCTGCTGCTCAGGTAATCGCTGAGTCAATTGATAACTTGTACATCGAAGGTATAGTTGCATCAATTGCTGGAGATAATATAGTTTTAATAATTACTCCAAATGAAAAGATAGCTAAAGACGTAGCAAACACTATTGAGAACAATACAAACTAACTGAATGCTTCTATTTTCAAAATATGAAAATGCTTTTGACAATATTTTTATAAGCCAGCCTGTTGTTGATATCGACATAGAAGACTCCAACTGTTTTATCGTAAGATTTCCGAAATTCAGAAGAATAACGCATTTTATTCTTTCTTTTGATGCAGAGAATCTTTTTTTAGACTCAAAAAGTGCATTTGGCTACTCGTTTAACCTAGAGGAACTGCTTTTAAAGCATGAGAACAATAGCGAAAACGGATACTTCGTCATGGGAGTTACATCAAATAAAAATAGAAAAAAACAATACAACCCTTATCCGCCAAGTAGAAACAACAACCATGCAATCAGTCATATACATTCAATTGTTGAACAGTACTTACCTATAGTCTTAGCTGATTATGATGTTGAATTTAGTTCAACTAAAAGGATTGTTATGGGATCTTCAATGGGGGGTCTAATGTCAATAAAAACAGGGTCTAATGTCAATAAAAACATCAATTTTATATCCCACCTTTGATAATGTTATTTCATTTTCTCCTGCATTTTGGTATGGATATACAGATTTTATAAACGACCTAAAGAACCTCAACAAGAAAGTTATATGTAATATCTCAGTTGGTTCTGAAGAAGGTGAAATTTTTGAGGATAAAGCAAATAGTGTCAAACCTGCTGAATGGGGTTTAGATTTCACTAACAACAATGACTTCTACGTTTCTGGTGTAAAAAAAATTAATGAAATTATCAAAGAAAACAATATTGAGACAAACTTTATTCAACTACCAAATGGGAAGCATAACGAAAATTCATGGAACCAAGTATTAGATAAATTCTTGATTTCTACATAAAACACTAGCAATTTGGGACTGTTGTACATTATTCTTATTCAATAGATGAATAATTCTATCGACGCAAGAAAACATTTAGCACAACGAATTGGAAATGGCGCAGTCCTAATTCATAGTGGAAAAATTACATACAGAAATAATGACACTTGGTATCCTTTCAGACAAGATTCAAATTTCTACTACTTAACTGAATGGCCTGAGCCTGAAGCTCACGCTGTTATTG